>JACCDJ010909167.1_pt1 | contig 18451 bp, 16 predicted proteins | sample 7444481 | NCBI WGS metagenome assembly JACCDJ01 (sample SAMN15323435, study PRJNA562643) | freshwater metagenome | isolation source: river surface water | place: USA:Blue River Watershed | collected 2017-08-15 | reverse complement strand
GGGCGAGGGCAGACTGGCGTTGGGTTCATCTGACGCGAGACGATCACGCTCACCAGACAATGTACCAAGCCCGGGCTCTAAGAGCATTGGTTCAAGGAAATATAAAGCCCAGCATGCACTGCAGACAGGGGGATTGTAGGCGCTGCAAGAATAGCTTGCAGGCGGTGCAGTCAATTAGATGAGTTGACCGTCTTGGTGCAAGGCTTGATCGAGTTTTTTCAGCAGGAGGTCAAGACGAGCTTTGTCAGCAGCTTGTGTTGCGACTGGTTCTGCGGGCTGACCAAGTGCTTGAGAAGAAGCCTCTGAAGTGGCATCCGATGACGCTTCAGCATCGGTCTGTTCGAATGCCAAATTCAAAGCTGCCAACACGGCAATGCGGTCGCGCGCCTTGATTTTGCCGGCATCACGAACTTTGCACATGGCTTGGTCGACTTTTTCTACGGCTGCCAAAAGCCTGGCTTGTCCGCCTTCAGGACATCCCAGCAAATAGCTTTGGCCCATGATTTGAACTTCTAGTTGTTTAGTGCTCATGACTCGGCGTCGGTAGAGGAGTTTTGTGGCAAGCGCTCAATCAGCGCATCGACGCGCGAACGTGCAGCAGCCAATTTGGATTTCAAAAGATCGCGTTCATGGGAGAGAGCCAGCACCTGCTGCTGAAGCAGTGCATTGGTTCTATGCAGCTCTTCGTGTCTGAGCAACAAGTGTTCGACGCGATCTGCAATCTGGTCGACGGTGGTGGGGTTCGTCATGTCAGATAAGTTGTAATTTGGCACATTGTAGGCTTGGTGCAAGGTCATATCTTACAATGACTGCTGTTGGTGCTCGAGGTTTGGTTCACAAACTTCAGTTCAACGGGAAGCAAGAGAGAGGACCCCCACGGGGCGATCTTGACTTGCGCTGCCCCCGCAACGGTCAGCAGACGGGCTTTTTGCCCCGCTTTCACCACATGCCACTGAACGCCCTGAAACAGGTGTTTGGGAAGGAGGTGAAGGTTGTTCTGCTTAGCCCGGATACCGGCCAACAAGGTGGCTCACCCCAGGGTGGGCCAAACGTTCATGCACTGTCGGGGAAGGCGGTGAGAACATTTTTTTGTTGAATCCGATATGAAATTTTCTGCGTCTCATCGCCAGAAGCTTGCTTCTTTGTTCGGCATTTCCTTGCCTTTTTCTAAGCAATTTCGACCGCTCTCGGCCGCTGTGCTGGTTTCTTTGGCCCTCTCTCCCAGTGCCATGTCCCAAACCTTGCAAGCGGACATGGTCATCACGGCCAGCCGAGTTTTGCAACGTGCACAAGACGCATTGCCAGACGTCTCCATCATTAGCCGGGCCGACATTGAGCGATCACAGGCCAGAGACGTGCCGACTCTTTTGCAAAATTTAGCGGGCATGGAAGTGACACAATCTGGCGGCATGGGAGGCGTTGCCACCTTGTTTATGCGAGGCGCTGAATCACGCCATGCCTTGGTGCTTATCGACGGCCTGCCCATGAACAACTTGAACTTCAATCTCGCAGCACTAGAACATTTACCTTTGAGTGGCATAGAGCGAATTGAAGTGGTTCGAGGCAATGTGTCCAGCTTGTATGGCAGCGCAGCCTTGGGTGGGGTCGTTCAAATTTTCACTCGTCAAAATGCCAGCGGCAAAGCCACCGGACCTTGGCTGGAAGTCAATGGCCAACTGGGCGCCAATCTTTTCAGAAGTGCGCAAGCAAGCGCAGGCCAAGCTTGGGCCTCTGGTTTTGGTGTGAATGCCTCCGTTGAAAAAGTTCAAACTCAAGGATTTAACGCCATCAACTCGATGCAACGGCCAGATACCAATCCTGACCGAGATGGCTACGCAAGACAGTCAAATGCTGTTAATTTTTCGCAAGCATTTGAGTCTGGGCGTCTAGGCTTCATGTTGCGGGAAACGCGCGCTACAGTTGAATACGACAGCCAATGGGGTCCCGCCAATCAGGCCGATGAATCAAAAAGTGTTTTGCGCAATGCCTTGTTGAATGCCAGTTACAAAGCCTCGCCTACTTTGCAATGGGAATTTTCTTTGGGGCAACAAGAAGACAAACTGAATGCGGCAGTGACGGCCTATCCTTACTTTGTCAATTCGCAATCCAAAACAGGTTCTGTGGGGGCTGTATGGAATTTGTGGCCACAACATTCACTCACCTCAGGGTATGAAAGCACACGCCAAAAAATTGCCAGTGATACAGAGTACAACCCCACATCGCGCTCATTGGATTCTTGGCGATTGGGTTACCAAGGTAAGCAAGAAAATCAGCAGTGGCAATTCAATTTACGCCGTGATGAATATTCAGATTTTGGTGAGGCCACAACTTGGTTTGCTGGGTATGCCTATTATTTAACGCCTGCGTTGCGATTCAAAGCGAGTGCTTCAACAGGTTTTATGGCGCCTACATTCAACGATCTGTATTACCCATGGGGTGGCAACCCTTTACTGAGACCAGAAAAAGCCAAGTCCAAAGAAGCAGGTCTTCAATACATTCAAGCTGCTTGGAATGCGCGTTTGACGGCCTTTGACAATCGTTACACCGATCTCATTGACAACGATGAATTTTGGACCCGCACCAACATTGCCAAGGCCAGAAATCAAGGCCTTGAATTGGCCTTTGCAGGTCAGTGGCATACGCCTGGTTGGGGTGCCAAGCAATGGCGTTTGAGCATGACATCACAGGACCCACAAAATGAGGTTACCCAAAAGGCCTTGTCGCGTCGGTCCAAAACGCTGGTTCAAGCGGGTATCACGCAAAGCATTGGGTATTGGGATACGGGTCTTCAATTGCGGTACAACGGGGCACGCGCAGATGATTCAAATACCTTGGCCGCCTACACTGTGCTTGACCTAACAGCCAGTCGAGCGCTCACGCCAGAATTACGATTCAATTTACGAATTGAAAACGCAAGCAACGAAAGCTACCAAAGTATTTATGGCTACAACATGCCTAAGCGTGGTTTGTTTGTCGGTTTGCGCTGGGCGCCGGTGCGTTAAGTCGTTTGAAGATGCACTGCGTTTTGCGTTACATCTTGAAATTGAAGGCGACATGCTTGCTCGTCTTGGTGGCCTGTTGCTTGCCCTTGATTTCAATCGCGCAAAACAATGCAGCCACCTATTCACAAGTTGCTTTCAGCTTGACAGATGACCGTGGTCGACTTGTGGTGATTGAAAAAGCGCCTCAGCGCATCATCACTTTGTTGCCTTCCTTGGGTGAGATTGTGTGCGAGCTCCAAGCCTGCGAGCGATTGGTCGGTGTTGATCGGTATAGCAACTGGCCCGAGCGAGTTCAATCATTGCCCAAATTGGGTGGCATTGACGATACGCAGCTTGAGGCCTTGGTCAAACTCAAGCCCGACTTGGTGCTGTTGGCGCGCTCATCGCGTGTGACGCAACGCTTGGAGTCAATGGGCATCAAGGTGGTGGCGCTTGAGCCGCAAAACCAAGAGGACATGCGACGGGTCATTCAACTCATTGCGGGCGCTCTGCACTTGCCCCAACACCAAGACCGCGCCAATCTTTTGTGGCAAAAAATTCAAAACAAACTTGACGCTGCTTCTTTACGAGTACCCGCCAAAGCCAAGGGCATGCGCATTTATTTTGAAGCAGGCAGTGGTTATTTTGCAGCAGGTGAAGCTTCTTACATTGGTGAAACACTCAAGCGTCTGGGCTTGGTCAATGTGGTGACATCTTCGATGGGCGCTTTTCCGCAGGTTAATCCTGAATTTGTGGTGAAGGCAAATCCGCAAATCATTTTCATGGGTGAGCGGACTGCCACCGATTTGAACAGTCGACCCGGTTGGCAACGAATTGACGCCATATCGCAACAAAAAATATGCGCTTTCACGCCTGCACAATCAGACATTATTGTCCGGTCTGGGCCGCGAATACCTGAAGCGGCTGATTTGATGGTGACTTGCTTGAAGAGGATTTTTCCTGAATGAATGCGCGTCATGTGAATACAGCGGGTCGAATGGCGCTGCAATTGATATTGCTGCTGTTGTTACTCGTGGCTTTGGGCGCTGTGGTGGGCAGCGATGGCTTTGCCTGGCAGCAACTTGAAGCTGACGCCAGCTTAATTGCTGACATTCGCTTGCCCAGAACGCTGGGCGCTTGCTTGGCGGGTGCCTTGTTGGGATTGGCGGGAGCCTTGGCACAAGGTTTGTTTAGAAATCCATTGGCCGATCCTTATTTGTTGGGCAGTGCTTCCGGCGCCAGTTTGGGTGTGGCAATTGGCATGGTGCTACTCAGTCAATTGGATGTTGCACCTTGGATCATGCGCGTTGGAGTGACTGGGATGGCTTTTATCGGTGCCTGGTTGGCTGTGGCTTTGTCATTGATTTTGTCTTGGGGGGTACAGCACACACTTCGTTTGTTGCTGGCAGGTGTCGTGGTGGGCGTTGTGTTTGGTGCCATTGCTTCATTGCTCTTGGTGATGTTTCCCCAAATTCAAGGCTCTGTGCAATCTTTCATGCTGGGATCTACAGCCTATGTGAGTTGGTCCGCATGTGGTTTGATGTTGGCTGTGTTGATGCTCTCTTGGCTCATATCTTTGGCCGCTAGTCCTTTGCTTGATGGGTTGGCACTGGGTGAATCTACGGCCCTGAGTTTGGGGTTACCCGTCAAGTCTTTGCGCTGGCTGTTGTTGGCTCTTTTGGCTTTGTGTACCGCCGCGGCGGTAGCTCAGACAGGCTTGATTGCCTTTGTGGGTTTGGCTGCGCCGCATTTGGTGCGTGCCAGAGTCAAAGCAGTCCATGGCAAGACACTCAGCTTGTCTTGCCTCATGGGTGCTGTCTTGCTGGGATCTGCCGATTTGTTAGCGCGCAGCCTAATGGCGCCAACTGAATTGCCGGTAGGTGTATTGACGGCTATTTTGGGCGGTGGGTACATGTTGTTTCTTATGCGCGGTATGTCCGCCAAGTCAGGCAAACAGGCAGGGGGGCGAACATGAGCGACATGGTGGGCGCATCCCCCAAAATGGCCTTGAAAGCAAACAAGCTATCGGTACAGCTGGGCGATTTCACTGCGGTCAATCAAGTTTCACTTGAACTCCATTCAGGTCAATGGGTGGCACTCATAGGCCCTAATGGTGCAGGTAAATCTACCTTGCTCAAAGCACTGGCGGGCCTTACACCTGCGCAAGGACAAGTTGAATTGCTTGGCAAACCTTGGGCTCAATGGCAACGACGCGAACGGGCTCAATCATTGGCTTGGTTGGGCCAGGCAGAAGCAGGTCAAGACGATCTGACTGTTTACGATGTGGCCATGTTAGGTCGTTTGCCTCACCAGGCTTGGTTGGCATCGCCCAGTTCTAAGGATCGCGCCGTGGTGGAAGTCGCCCTCAAAACTGTGCAGGCTTGGGAGTGGCGATCGCGCAGTTTGGGACAGCTTTCTGGTGGTGAACGTCAGCGGGTGTTGTTGGCGCGTGCACTAGCCGTTCAGGCTGATGTGTACTTGATGGACGAGCCCTTGTCTGGTGTTGATTTACCGCACCAAGCAGATTGGTTGGAGTGGGTTCGCTGCCTCACTGAACAAGGCGCGGCAGTGGTCAGCGTGCTGCATGAATTGAACTTGGCTTTACAAGCTGACCGCTTGTGGGTCATGTCTGCAGGCAACCTGGTTCATGATGGCTTGCCAAATTCAAGCGACACCCTTCAGGCCGTTTCGGCTGTATTTCAAGATCGACTTGAATGGCGTGCTTGGCAAGAAGGGGAAGTGACGCGTTGGGTGGCACTTCCCAAATAAGCGCCTCAATGGCTTGAAGTGGTTTTTTGCTTGAAGCTGCAATAAGCCGATACGGCGCATTTGGGACACAAGGGTGTGCGCGCTTGGCACACATACCTGCCATGCAAAATAAGCCAATGGTGTGCGTCCACCAAGTATTTTTCTGGAATTCTTTTTAAGAGTTTCAGTTCAACTTGCAGTGGGTTTGCGCCTGGTGCCAAGCCAGTCCGATTGCCTAATCGGAATATGTGCGTGTCCACTGCCATGGTTGGTTCACCGAAAGCTACATTCAAAACTACGTTGGCTGTTTTACGACCTACACCGGGCAATGCCTCTAAAGCTTCGCGAGACCGCGGTACCTGGCTGGCGTGTTGTTCAATCAAAATTTGGCAGGTTTTTAAGAGATTGCTGGCCTTGTTTCGGTACAAGCCAATGGTCTTGATGTAGCTCTCCAAACCTGCTTGACCCAAGGCCAAAATGTCTTCCGGCGTGTTGGCGACCGGAAAGAGCTTTCGGGTGGCTTTGTTGACGGCCACATCGGTCGCTTGAGCCGACAAAAGTACGGCCGTCAACAGCTCAAACACCGAGGTGTAGGCCAATTCTGTAGTGGGTGTCGGGTTGGCTTCTTTCAGAGTCTGAAAAAAGAGTTCGATGTTGTGAGCGTTCATGAGAGAAAATATCAGCAAAAAGGTGAATTGGCTTTGTTAATTCAAGTCAGAATAGCCGTCTGGAATCAATGAGATTTGTGGAAGATACACCATGTCCTTGCAATTTGCCGATCGTTTGAACAATGTCGAAACCTCTGCCATTCGAGAGCTTTTCAAGCTGTTAGGAAAACCCGGCATCATTAGCTTTGCAGGCGGTTTTCCCGACAGCGCCATGTTTGACGTAGAAGGCATCCGCGAAGCCTCGTCTTTGGCATTGTCACACGAGCCTGGCGCAGCACTTCAATATGGTGCAACCGAGGGTTACGGCCCCTTGCGCGATCAATTGGCGCATTTCATGCAAGAAAAGGGCGTGCAAGGTCTTTCCCCAGAGCAGCTCATTGTGACAACAGGCAGCCAACAAGCGCTAGACCTCATTGGCAAAACCATGATCAGCCCCGGCGACAAAGTCATTGTGGAAGGGCCAACGTTCTTGGCCACCATTCAGTGCTTTAGGCTGTATGGCGCACAACTTATTTCTGCCCCAGTCGATGGCAACGGTGTTGATACCAATGCACTTGAAAAACTCATTGCAGAACACAAGCCCAAGTTTGTGTATGTGATTCCCACGTTTGGCAACCCTACCGGCGCATTGCTCAGCTTGGAGCGTCGCAAAAAATTACTCGAGTTGGCCGTCAAATATCAAACCCTGTTGGTAGAAGACGACCCTTACGGCGATTTGTATTTCAACGATGCGCCGCCACCCAGCTTGCTGGCTTTGAGCGCACAAGTGCCCGGCAGCCGCGATTGGTTGGTGCATTGTGGCTCTTTGTCCAAAGTTTTAAGCCCCGGCTTGCGTGTGGGTTGGATGATTGCACCCGCCGAGTTGCTTAGCCGTGCTGTCATGTGCAAGCAATTTAGCGATGCCCACACTAGCACCTTTGCACAAGCCACTGCAGCGCAATACCTCAAGGCAGGTCGTATGCCCGCCACCCTGGATCATGTCCGTCAGGTTTATGCTTTGCGTGCCCAAACCATGTGCGATGCACTGCGCAAAGATTTGGGCGATGCCATTTCGTTTGTACAACCCCAAGGTGGTTTGTTTGTTTGGGCCAGCCTGACGGGTGCAGGTGGCAAAGTCAAGGACGGCAACGCATTTGCCAAATTGGCCATCGACAAGGGCGTTGCCTTTGTGCCAGGTGCACCGTTCTATTGCCAAAATCCAGATCACAGTACTCTAAGGTTCAGCTTTGCAACAGTGGGCGAAGACAAAATTTTGGAAGGTGTGGCGCGACTGAAGCAGGCCATTAGTGCAACGGCTTAATCAAATTTCCAAATGTTAAACATTCAAGGCGTTGACATTCACGTTGAAGGCAACGGCCCTGAAACGCTGCTGATGTTGCATGGCTGGCCCGACACACATGCACTCTGGAATGACACGGTTGAGGCTCTTCGAGACACACACCGTTGTGTTCGATTTACTTTGCCTGCTTTCGACCCAAAAGCGCCTCAGCCGCCCAAATCCTTGCTTGAAATGGTGGCCTTTATCCATGCGGTAGTTGAGCAAGTCAGCCCGAATCAACCCATCACCCTGGTATTGCACGATTGGGGTTGTGTTTTCGGTTATGAATATGCTGCGATGCACCCTGAGCGGGTTCGCCGAATGGTGGCGGTTGATGTTGGCGACCACAACTCCAGAGCGCTCAATGCGGCATTGAGTGCCAAAGCCAAATGGGCTGTATTCAGCTACCAAATTTGGTTGGCCATTGCGTGGCAAATAGCAAATTTTTTGGGTTCTTTCGGTCAAGCATTGGCCAACCGCATGACGCGCTACATGGCCAAAACACTGAGGTGCCCCAGTCCCATTGAAGACATGCATTTCGGCATGAATGTGCCCTATGCCATGAAATGGATGGGAACGCTTGAAGGCTTCGGTCTTGCTTGCAATGCACTCAAAATTTTGCCAACTGCACGGCCCATGTTGTACATCTATGGAAAGCGCAAACCCTTCATGTTTCACTCTGACCGTTGGTTAGAGAAAATTGCGTCTTTTCCAGGATCTCGCGTGGAAGGCTTAGACACAGGGCATTGGGTGATGAGTTCTAAGCCAGAACAATTCAATGCTTTGCTTAAAGCGTGGTTGGTTTGAAATTCAAATTCCATTGAGATATTCCCCGGCCACAATGGCACACACTACACGACGTGAACTTTTGAAGTGGACTGTTGCAGCGGTATCGCCACTGAGCTATGCCTTGTCGTCAGCCCAAATTGTTCTTAAGCACAATCCGTTTTCATTGGGTGTGGCCAGCGGTGCGCCCAATCACCATTCAGTGGTTCTTTGGACCCGCCTTATGCCAGAAGCAGGCAGTGGCAACTTGCAGTTTGCGTCAACGGATGTCACTGTCAAATGGGAAGTGGCTGACGATGAGAGTTTCAAAGTCAATCGACGTGCGGGGCAGGTAGTGGCGTTGGCGGCACTGGCGCACTCCGTGCACTTGGAACTAGACGGCTTACAAAGTGATCGTTGGTATTTCTACCGTTTTCAATTTGGTGATGCACAAAGCACAACAGGGCGCACACGGACCTTGCCGCACCCAGAGGCCATGGTGCAAAAACTGCGAGTGGCTTATGCCTCGTGCCAGCGCTGGGAGCATGGCTATTTCAGTGCCTATGATCACATGTGTCAAGAAAACCTCGACTTGGTTTTGTTCTTAGGTGACTACATCTATGAATACGCAGGTGCGGCCAATGCCGTTCGATTGCCAACCGGCGGATGGGTAAAGAGCCTAGACGATTACCGTGAACGCTACGCCCTCAACAAAAGTGAAAAGGGTTTGCAGGCCATGCATGCGCAGTGCCCTTGGTTGGTCACTTGGGACGACCATGAAGTGTCTAACGACTATGCTGGATTAGAGCGCGGGCAAAGTGGCAACATCAGTTTTAATTTTGCCGCCCAACGGGCCAGCGCCTATCAGGCCTTTTATGAGCACATGCCCATCAGAGCCAGCGCATTGACCAGGTCAATTGATGGTTTGATCCAAGGTGCAGAGCTCAGAATTTATGGCCAAGTGGCTTATGGTCAGTTGGCCAACTTTTATTTGTTGGACGATCGTCAATATCGTGACCGACAGGTCTGCAACAAACTGGGAACGTATGGCTCTGGATTCGTCAATCCAGATCAATGTGAAGATTGGTTCAATCCCAAACGAAGCTTGTTAGGTGCTGAGCAATCTCAGTGGTTAGACCAAGCTTTTGAAAATGCTCAAAAAGACAAGCGACCTTGGAACGTCCTTGCACAACAAACTATATTTGGACGACGCGATTTTAAAGTTGGAGAAGGCTATACCTTGTGGAACGACGGTTGGGATGGTTATTCTGCAGCACGTCAAAAAATGACCCAATCGATGCAAAACTATGGACTTAAAAACCCGGTGCTCATTGGTGGTGACGTGCACGAAAACTGGGTAGGTCATGTCATGGCAGACGCCTACAAAGACGACAGCGCCAAGATTGGGGTGGAGTTTTGTGGTGCAGGAATTACAGCGCGTTCAGCAGGCAATTCAAAGTTGACGGCTCGCTTGGCCGAAAATCCACACTTCATTTTTGCCGACAGTGAGCGAAAAGGCTATGGCGTGGTGGAGTTCACACCCAAACAAATAAAGACAGAATTAAGGGTGGTGGACGATGTTCGCCAAAAGCAAACCAAAATAGAAACGCTGGCCAAATTTGTGGTGGAGGCGGGGGTGCCACAGGTTCAGCGAACAGGCTGAATGAATTGGGTCTGAGGTAAGAGACCTTGAAGGCAGGCCTTTTATTGAAGCACTTCCAACAGACGATCCAGACCACCTTCTTCAATGGCCACCATGGCCTGTTCGCGAACTTTGGGTTTGGCGTGATAGGCCACAGACAAACCAGCCACACTCATCATGGGCAAGTCATTGGCGCCGTCGCCCATGGCAATGGCTTGCGAGGGTTCTATGCCCATCTGCGCACAGGTTTGTAGCAACATCTTGCGTTTTTCCTCGCCATCGCAAATGTCACCCCAGTCTTGGTCCACCATGCGACCGGTTAACTCACCATTGACCACTTCTAAAACATTGGAGCGGGTCCAGTTGATGTTCAAGCGATCGCGCACATGGTCTGTGAAAAACGTGAAGCCACCCGAAACCAAGAGTACTTTCATGCCTGCCGCTTGACAGGCTTTGACCAATGTCTCTGCGCCAGGGTTGAGTTGCAGTCTGTTGTGCAGAACTTCTTCCATGTGCGCCACCGTGACGCCTTTAAGCAAAGCAACACGTCTGCGCAAACTGTCTTTGTAGTCGGTAATTTCACCGCGCATGGCTGCTTCGGTAATGGCAGCCACTTCAGCTTTGCGACCTGCGGCATCAGCAATTTCGTCCACACATTCAATGTTGATGAGCGTGGAGTCCATGTCAAATGCAATCAACTTGAAATGACTGAGTTGCAACGGGGGAGTGAAACCCTTGAGGGTCATGCCATCAAATGTATTGAGCTTGCTCATTTCTTATGCTTCCACTTTCTCAATTTTGGGTTGCCCCAGTGACCGCAAAATGTCGCGCACCATTTGTGCCCGCGCTTTGGGGTCGGGCAGTTCACGCTCAATGCGTAACTTGTCGTTGCCAGCCAATTGAATGTGCCTGTTCTTTTGAATTAGCTCAATGATGCGCATGGGTTCAATGGGTGGATTGGGCTTGAAACTGATCACGATCACGCCAGGTGCAGCATCGACTTTGAGGACGCCATAAGGCACGCTCAGAACCCTTAGGCGGTGAACGTCCATCAAGGTTTGGGCTTGCGGCGGAAGTTTGCCAAAGCGGTCGACAATTTCTTCTAGCAGACCATCGATTTGATCGGTGGTTTTGGCGGTGGCCAGTTTTTTGTAGAAAGACAAACGCAAATGCACATCACCGCAATAGTCGTTGGGCAGCAGTGCAGGTGCATGCAAATTGATGTCGGTGGCGGCTGACAAGGGGCTGAGTAAGTCGGGCTCTTTGCCAGCTTTTAAACAGCGAACAGCTTCGTTCAGCATTTCGTTGTAAAGTTGGAAACCAATTTCCAGCATATTGCCACTTTGGTTTTCGCCAAGTACTTCGCCTGCACCACGAATTTCTAAATCATGCATGGCCAAGTAGAAGCCACTTCCCAACTCTTCCATTTGTTGAATGGCGTCCAATCGTTGCGAAGCTTGTTTGGTCAGTCCATCAATTTCGGGCACCATCAAATACGCATAAGCTTGGTGGTGGCTGCGGCCCACACGGCCTCGCAATTGGTGCAATTGGGCCAAGCCAAATTTATCAGCCCGTGAAATGACGATGGTGTTGGCTGTAGGCACATCAATGCCAGTTTCAATGATGGTAGAGCAGAGCAGAATGTTGTAACGCTGCGCCACAAAATCACGCATCACTTTTTCTAGATCGCGCTCGGGCATTTGACCGTGCGCCACTGCAATGCGGGCCTCAGGCAATATTTCCTCAAGCTTTTGTCGCCTGTTTTCGATCGTCTCAACTTCATTGTGCAAGAAGTAAACCTGACCCCCGCGTTTCAATTCGCGAAGCACCGCTTCTCGTATAACGCCTGTGCCTTCGTTGCGGACAAAGGTTTTGATGGCCAAGCGGCGCTGCGGTGCCGTGGCAATCACGCTTAAATCGCGAATGCCTTCAAGGGCCATGCCCAAGGTGCGAGGAATGGGCGTGGCCGTCAGTGTCAGGACATCGACCTCTGCGCGCATGGCCTTCATGGCTTCTTTGTGGCGCACGCCAAAGCGGTGTTCTTCGTCAATGACCAGCAGGCCCAAGTTTTTGAACTTGGTCGATTCACTCAGCAACTTGTGCGTGCCCACCACGATGTCGACCGTGCCGTCGGCCAAACCTTTCAGGGCTTCATTCACTTCTTTGGTAGAGCGAAAGCGAGACACTTCAGCCACCTTGACTGGCCACTTCGAAAAGCGATCTTTTAAAGTTTGAAAATGTTGTTCGGCCAGCAATGTGGTTGGCGCCAAAATAGCCACTTGTTTGCCACCCGTGACGGCCACAAACGCTGCGCGCAAGGCCACTTCGGTTTTGCCAAAGCCTACATCGCCACACACCAAACGGTCCATGGGGCGAGGGCTGATCATGTCTTGAATGACGGCATGAATGGCCGCATTTTGGTCTGCTGTTTCGCTAAAACCAAAGTCATTGGCAAACACTTCGTAATCTTGCGGGCTGTATCTGAAAGGATGGCCTTCACGTGCAGCGCGGCGGGCATAAATGTTCAAAAGTTCTGCGGCTGAATCCCGAACTTGTTCAGCGGCTTTGCGCTTAGCTTTCTCCCACTGACCACTGCCAAGTCGGTGCAGCGGTGCCTCATCGGCACTGACACCGGTGTATCGACCAATCAGTTGCAGCTGGCTGACAGGCACATACAGCGTGGCCTTGTCGGCATATTCCAAATGCAAAAATTCCTGGAGGGCGGGTGTGCCGTCAGGATTTTTCTCGCCCAAATCCATGTTGATCAGACCGCGGTAGCGGCCAATGCCATGGGCGTTGTGTACAACAGGATCGCCCACATTGAGTTCCGACAAATCTTTGATCAGCGCTTCAACATCGCTAACTTGTTCTTGTTTTTTACGTCTGCGTGTGGTGACGCCTGCTGCAAACAACTCAGTCTCGGTGACCAAATCTATGCCGGCTTCAAACCAATGGAAACCTGAATTTAAGGCGGCAGTGGCAATGCCGATTTTTTCGTCGCTGGCCAGAAACTCTTGTAGGTCGTCAAAGGCGGGTGGATTGACTCCACTGGCACGCAAGAAGTCCAGCAAACTTTCGCGGCGGCCTGCGCTTTCGGCCAGAATCAAAACGCGATTGGCTGTGTTACGAATGTGCGCTTGCAGTTTGGCCAAAGGTTCTTCAGCACCCCGTACTACAGTTAGGTCGGGCAAGGGCTGGGCCAATGTGTTGTCAGCATTGGTTTCTGAGCCATCAGGTGCAACTTGCCTGAGTGCCAATTGGGCGTGTTGGTGGGTGCCCGAATAAAACTGCTCGGCTGATAAGAACAAGGCTTCTGGCGGTAGTGCGGGACGCTCTGGATCGCCTTGCACCAAGCGATAACGGTCTTTGGTGTCCTGCCAGAAACGTTGAAAGGCTGGTTCTAGATCGCCATGCAGAACCAAGGTGGCGGGTGCTTCAGAGCCTGCGCCAAGATAGTCAAACACAGTGGCTGTTTGCTCAAAAAACAGCGGCAAGTAATATTCAATGCCGGCCGTGGCTACGCCATTGCCCATGTCTTTGTAAATGCGGCTTTTGGTGGGATCGCCATCTAACAATTCCCGCCAGCGGCTGCGAAACTTGGCCCGCGCTGCTTCGTCCATGGGAAATTCGCGGCCCGGTAACAAACGTACCTCTGGGACGGGATACAAACTGCGTTGCGAGTCTGGATCGAAAGTACGAATGGAGTCAATTTCGTTGTCAAATAAATCGACGCGGTAGGGCACTTGAGAACCCATTGGAAAGAGGTCAATCAGGCCACCGCGGACTGCATATTCGCCAGGGCTCACAACTTGGCTGACATGGTTGTATCCCGCCAAAGTCAGCTGGGCTTTCAGCTTGGCTTCGTCCAGTTTCTGTTTGCTCTTGAATTGAAAGGTATAGCCCGCTAAAAATGAAGGGGGCGCCAATCGGTACAAAGCGGTGGTGGCCGGAATGAACACCAAGTCTGCGCCTTCGGCTTTGTCGCGCTGGCTAATTCGCCAAAGGGTGGCCAAGCGTTCACTGATCAGGTCTTGGTGGGGCGAAAATGTGTCGTACGGCAAAGTTTCCCAGTCGGGAAAAATGGCACAGCGAAGGCTTGGTGCAAAGAATGCAACTTCGTCCATCAAGCGCTGAGTGTCTGCTGCGTCAGAAGTAACAACTGCCGTTAATCGACCTTGCGCTTTCTCTCTTTCGGCCAATTTGGCCAATAGCACAGCGTCTGCCGATCCCATGGGACGGGGCAGGGTGAAGCGTTTTCCTAGGCTAAGCGCGGGTAATTGCATGAACTCCGATAGTATAGTTGGCGTATTGGCAACCAACATCGACGCACTGTGAATTCACCACTCATCGAAAGCCTTCAAGACACCCCAAATAACGCGACCACAGGTGATGTTTCGCGTTGTTTTGCACTGGTGCCCTGTGCGGGTTCGGGATCGCGTGCTGGCACCCTTAAGCCTAAACAATACGAACCAATCGCTGGAAAAAGCATGGTGATGCACACTTTGGCGGCGTTGGGCTCTGTTGCTCGGCTGAACCAAGTCGTGGTGGTTGTGTCACCAGACGATCAGCATGCTTGGCCTGAGGGTCCTGATTGGCCAAATCATTTCCAGCGCATCGCCTGTGGTGGAGCAACACGCGCAGAGTCAGTTTTCAACGGATTGACCGAACTTCTTAAACAAGGGCAACACAACCCACAAGGCGTTCAAGCCCACGACTGGATTTTGGTCCACGATGCGGCACGTTGCCTTATCAGTGCCACAGAAATCAATCGTTTGATGGATGAGTGCCTAAGTGATGAAGTGGGCGGCTTGTTGGCCTTGCCATTGCCCGACACCTTGAAGTCTGCTGTCGATGGCCGAGTCAGCCAGACCCTGCCGCGTCAAGACAAATGGTTGGCTCAGACTCCGCAAATGTTCAGAGCGGGGCCTTTGCACGCTGCATTGCAAGCCAAAGCTGCAGATCATTTTGATGGCATCACAGACGAAGCCAGCGCCATGGAAATGGCTGGTTTTTCGCCTAAATTGGTGGTGGGCAGTCCGCACAATTTCAAAGTGACTTATCCACCCGATTTCGCCTTGGCGGAAGATTTACTGCGGAGCAGAAAATGAACATACGAGTTGGTGAAGGTTGGGACACACATGCCCTGGTTGTAGGTCGTCCTTTGATGTTGGGCGGTGTGCACATACCCTTTGAGAAAGGACTGTTAGGGCATTCCGATGCCGATGTACTTTTGCACGCCATTACCGATGCCTTGCTGGGTGCCGCGGGGTTGGGGGACATTGGCCAACATTTTCCAGATACCGACGCCACCTACAAAGGCGCGGACTCGGTCAAGCTTTTGAAAATTGCTTACGACCACGTCAAGCAACTGGGCTGGCAATTGGGCAATGTCGATTGCACCATTGTGGCGCAAGCGCCCAAATTGGCGCCTCACCGATCGGACATTCGATCATCCATCGCCAAGGCGCTGGGTGTGACTGAATCTCAAGTTAACGTCAAAGCCAAAACGGCAGAAAAAATGGGCCCCGTAGGTGAGGGCCTCAGCATGGAAGCCAGGGCTGTGGTTTTAATTCACAAGCCCTGATTTTTGACGACAGCTTACTGAGCGGCCCAACCGCCGTCCATGTTCCAGGCCACACCCCGAATGTTGTTGCCTGCGGCAGAGCAGAAGAAGACCGCCAATTCGCCCAACTCTTCAGGGGTGGTGAATTGCATGGAAGGTTCTTTTTCACCCAACAGCAATTTGGTTGCTTCTGCGTTGGACAAATTCAAAGCTGCAGCCTTGGCGTCCACTTGTTTTTGAACCAAGGGCGTTAGAACCCAACCCGGGCAAATGGCATTGCAAGTGACACCCGAGGTGGCATTTTCCAAGGCAGTGACTTTGGTCAGACCCACAATGCCGTGCTTGGCGGCCACATAAGCCGATTTTTCGGCCGAGCCCACCAATCCGTGAACCGACGCCACATTGATGATACGGCCCCAGTTGGCTTTTTGCATGGCAGGCAAAACAGCGCGAGAAGCGTGAAAGGCGCTGGACAAGTTGATGGCAATGACGGCATCCCAGCGTTCAACTGGAAAGTTTTCAACGCGAGCGACGTGCTGGATCCCTGCGTTGTTGACCAAAATATCGACGCGGCCAAATTTCTCTTCGGCAAACTTCACCATGGCTTCAATTTCGGCAGGCTTGCTCATGTCGGCGCCGTGATAGACAACTTTTGCACCCAAAGCGGCTATTTCGGCTTCTGGACCAGCATGGTCACCAAAGCCGTTCAAAACAATGTTGGCACCCTGTTTGGCCAAGGCTTTGGCGATGCCCAAGCCGATGCCACTGGTGGAGCCGGTGACCAGAGCGGTTTTGCCTTTCAGCATACTGATTCTCCAATTGAGATAGATAAAACTTAATTATGGCGCTTCAGGGTCACACGGGGCTGACGACGCTCCGCTAAATTTAGAATAGAGTCTCTTGGCCATGCCCCTTAGGCTGCCTTGCTACAACATGTCTGAACCCACTCTTGATTTTGTCCAGTGCCCTGATACCCAGGGCACTCACCGCATGGCTTATTGGTCTTGGGGCAATCCTGCGGCTTCGCATGTGGTGTTTTGTGTTCATGGTTTAACTCGGCAGGGGCGAGACTTTGACGTGTTGGCGCAGGCTTTGGTCAACGCAGCTCGGGCCGCCCATTTGCCAGACGTTCGCGTCATTTGTCCCGATGTTGTAGGGCGTGGTCAAAGTGAGTGGCTGAAAGAACCCATCGGCTACCAGTTTGGACAATATGCGGCCGACATGGCGTTGCTGATTCAAGCCTTAAATACCCAAAATCCCATTGCAAGACTTGATTGGGTTGGCACCAGCATGGGCGGGGTCGTGGGCATGTTGCTAGCCGCTCAAAAGATGCCTGTCCCAATTCTGCATTTGGTCTTAAATGACATTGGACCGGTTGTGTCTTGGCCCTCAATTTTGAACATGAAGAGTTATGTGGGCCAGGTTGGACAATTTAAAACGGTGCAAGACGCTGCCAATGCATTGCGGGAAATTTCAAAGGGATTTGGCCCGCATACAAATGAAGAATGGCTTGCGTTGTCTAGACACATGGTTCGACCATTGTCAGATGGCAGTTTTTCACTGCATTACGATCCTGCCATTGGCGTACCTGTTCGGGCGGTGACCCAAGAGCAGGCCCTTGCAGGGGAGGCAACACTTTGGCAAGTTTATGATTTGATTCAGTGCAAAACGCTGCTCATTCATGGCGCTGAATCTGAGCTCCTCAGTTCTGCTGCAGTTTCTGAAATGTCGCAGCGCGGCCCTCGCGTGCAGGTTGCCTCTATTCAAGGCGTCGGCCACGCGCCCACATTGGTTCATGAAGATCAAGTCGACATTGTTCGCCAATTTTTAGGCCTGAATGCATGAGTTCCAAAATGGAAGATGTGCTGGTTCGTGCAAGAGCTTTTGCTGAACCCTTCTTGTCTGGTGAGCATTTAGACACCGGCGAGAACATGCTCGATCATGCCGATGCGGTGGTGGCCATTTTGGATACTTTGAACAGTGGCGATGATGTCAAAGCTGCCAGTTATTTGGTTTATGCATGCCCGCATTTAAGTCGACCGCAAGAAGTGATTGCCAAAACCTTTGGCAATGAGTTTGCGTCTTTGGCGGTTGAAACAACCAAATTGGTTGAAGTACAGCGCATGTCCCGCATGGCTTCTTCTTCGGCGCAGCTTCAAGATGACCCAAGAGCGCAGACTGAAAATGTCCGAAAAATGTTGCTGGCTTTCAGCAAAGATCTGCGTGTGATTATGTTGCGCTTGGCCTCGCGCTTACAAACGCTGCGCTATTTTGCAAGTGTCAAAAAAGAAGTACCAAGCGCTTTGGCCAAAGAGTCATTGCAAGTGTTTGCGCCCTTGGCCAATCGCCTGGGCATTTGGGAAATTAAATGGGAATTGGAAGACTTGTCGTTTCGATTTTTGGAACCAGACACCTATAAAAAAATTGCCAAGCTGCTGGACGAAAAGCGAGTTGAACGTGAGAGCAATATGCTGCTTTTGCGCGAGAAATTACAGGCAGATTTGCTTTTGCAAAATGTTCGTGCCAATGTAGAAGGCCGGCCCAAACACATTTACAGCATTGTGAAAAAAATGCGTGGCAAGTCGCTCGATTTTTCTCAAGTTTTTGACATACGCGCGATGCGGGTCATTGTGCCCAGCGTTGCCGATTGTTATGAAACCCTGAGTTGGGTTCACTCACAGTTTGTGCCCATTGCCTCTGAATTTGACGATTACATTGCAAAGCCCAAAAGCAATGGGTATCAATCCTTGCATACCGTTGTTCGAG
>JACCDJ010118835.1_pt1 | contig 18454 bp, 18 predicted proteins | sample 7444481 | NCBI WGS metagenome assembly JACCDJ01 (sample SAMN15323435, study PRJNA562643) | freshwater metagenome | isolation source: river surface water | place: USA:Blue River Watershed | collected 2017-08-15 | reverse complement strand
GCCACTCCACCGTCTGTACTTAGGTGCTAGAGAGCGGATGACGAGACTCGAACTCGCGACCCCAACCTTGGCAAGGTTGTGCGCTACCAACTGCGCTACATCCGCACGCTCTGTGAACAGAACTAGAAGATTATGCCACAAAAACTCAAGCTTTGTGAAATCCTGCAGAACTTCTATTTATTAGCGCCCCCAACGCGGGTCATCTGCGTGATAAGCCAGCTGCCCGTGCTGGATAGGATCAATTCCGGCTTCCTCCTCAACCGACTGCACTCGGAAACCAATCGTCTTCTCAATACCAAAGGCGATCAGCCAGGCCATGACGAAGCTGTAAAGGCCAATCGTCAGCACACCGATCGCCTGCGCTACGAGCTGATCAGCTGAGTTGCCAAAGAAAAGTCCCACCCCGCGCCCAAAGAGCCCGATGAAAAGAGTTCCGACTATTCCACCAACTAGGTGGATGCCCACCACATCAAGTGAGTCGTCAAAGCCAAGTGCGAACTTAAGCTCAATCGCCCAGGCACAGGTGACTCCGACGAGCAAGCCCAACACGATGGCCCAAACCGGATCCAGGAATGCGCAACTAGGTGTGATAGCTACCGCTCCTGCAATCGCCCCAGATGCGATGCCGACCGCTGTTGGTTTTCCTGCCGTGATTCGCTCAAATGCAGCCCAGCTCAGCATTGCTGCAGCTGGCGCAATCAAGGTGTTTAAGAAGGCCAACGAGGCAATGCCATCTGCAGCCAACTCACTGCCAGCATTGAACGCGAACCACCCGAACCAGAGGATTGCAGCCCCAATGAGAGTGAGTGGGACATTGTGAGGCGCGTACATGCCTTTTCTGAAGCCGAAGCGCTTTCCCAGCACCAACGCAACCGCTAGTGCCGCAGCACCCGAACCCACTTCCACAACCGTTCCGCCAGCGAAGTCCAACAGGCCAACATCCTTGACCAACCAACCGCCATCGACAATCGAACCGTTCTCATCCAGTGTGAAGTTGAAGACCCAGCCGGCAATTGGGAAATAAACCAAAGTTGCCCAAATGCCGGCAAACAGCATCCAGGAGCCGAACCTCGCGCGATCAGCAATAGCACCCGAGATCAGTGCAACTGTTATGACCGCAAAGGTTCCCTGGAACGCTGCGAACACGAGGTCAAAACTCATGCGCTCGTCGAGGAATTTGTTGAGGAACAGATTCTCAATGTCTATTCCAAGCACCCCATCTACTCCCAAATAACCCGAAGTTCCAGCTCCGGAAAAGGCAATCGCGTATCCATATGCAATCCAGAGAATGGAGACTAAAGCAAGTGCACCGAAGGACATCATCATCATCGAAACGACAGACGATGCCCGAACCAGGCCACCGTAGAAGAACGCAAGGCCGGGAGTCATAAATAGCACCATGGCGATGCAAGTAATCAAGAAATAGATTTGGTCGTTTTGCATTTTCTCTCCTCACGCAAATACTCCCTCAGCGTGGCTGAGGGAGTATTTGAGCGTCTAGTGACTAGTCTTTGTCTGCTCCGAAGCTGTAGGCAAGTTCACCGTGAACCACGGTGTCGATGCCGGCAATCTCATCCTCGGCTTTTACTCGGAAGCCGATTGTCTTTTCGATCGCGTAGCCAATTAGCAACGCCATTACGAAGCTGTAGACCAGAACTGCGACTGAGCCAAGAGCCTGGATGCCCAGCTGCTCCCAACCGTAACCGAAGGCCAAGCCAACTCCGTTGCCGAACAGACCAATCCAAAGGGTTCCGATCAGACCGCCAACTAGGTGAATGCCAACCACATCGAGTGAGTCATCGAAGCCAAGGCTGAACTTTAGGTCGATAGCTAGAGCACAGACAACACCTGCTACTGCTCCCAGCGCGATCGCCCAGATTGGGTCAACCGACGCGCAAGCCGGAGTAATGGCAACAAGGCCTGCAACAACACCTGATGCTGCGCCAACGCTAGTTCCCTTGCCGTGCTTGATCTTCTCAACCGAGATCCATCCGAGCATGGCCGCAGCTGGAGCAGCGATGGTGTTGATGAAAGCCACAGTTGCCACACCGTCAGCCGCTAGCTCGCTACCGGCGTTGAATCCGAACCACCCGAACCAGAGCAGTGCCGCTCCGATAAGGGTAAGAGGGACGTTGTGTGGCTGCATGATTCCCTTGGAGAAGCCAAAGCGCTTGCCCAAGACCAGTGCCAGTGCCAGTGCCGCCGCTCCAGCGTTGATGTGAACTGCGGTGCCGCCGGCGAAGTCGATTGCACCTAGCTTGTCGACGATCCAGCCACCCTGGTCGGATGGAATGAAGTTGAAGACCCATCCAGCTACTGGGAAGTAAACCAGCGTTGCCCACAAACCAGCAAACACCATCCATGCTCCAAACTTGGCACGGTCAGCAACCGCTCCAGAGATTAGCGCGACGGTAATAATTGCGAAGGTTGCCTGGAACGAAACGAAGGCTAGCTCCGGGAAGGCACCGACCGGCGCCGCCGCCTCTGCAACCTGTGCAGTTAGACCCAGTGCGTTGGTGTCGATTCCAATCAGGTGCGGGATTCCGATCCAGCCAGCATCATCGATGTCTGCGAAGGTGATGGCATATCCGTAAAGCACCCAAAGCACGGACACTAGACCCAATGACCCAAATGAGAGCATCATCATGCTCACAACGCTCTTCGCCTTTACTAGGCCTCCGTAGAAGAACGCCAGTCCCGGTGTCATCAACAGCACAAACGCTGCCGAGAACAGGACAAAAGCGGTGTTTCCCTGATCCATAGTCTTACCCTCTCGTAAAGTTAGACGAGTCCAACAAAGAACTCGTGTGCTTATTTTTGGGCTTGAAAGTTTCGAAATAGTGCCTAGTTTTGTTTCGGGCTTGTAAACGATGGAGGCAAATTGAAGAGTGATCGCTCGGCTGCGCTCGCACTTATGGCGGCTGCAATTGCCGGTCTGGTGTTAGCCAATTCCCCATTTGGAACAAGCCTTTTGGAGTTCAAGCACCTTTACCTCGGACCGGAGTCTTGGGGACTCAAGCTGAGCATCGAGCACTGGGTGTCTGATCTATTTCTCGCAGTGTTTTTCTTGGTTGCCGGACTAGAACTTAAATACGAACTCAGAAGCGGTGTGCTGTCAAAACCTGCCACCGCAATGGTGCCGATTATCGCCGCTATAGGTGGAGTCCTGGTCCCCGCCCTCATCTACGTTGCACTCAACGCAGGTACCGATGGGATTCGAGGCTGGCCAATACCAACCGCAACCGATATCGCCTTTGCGCTAGGTGTGCTCGCGATCTTTGGTAGGGGTTTGCCAAAACAAGCTCGAATATTCCTGCTGGCGCTTGCGATCTTCGACGACTTGGTAGCAATCTTGATCATCGCGGTGTTCTTCACCTCAGACCTAGAGGTTTCTTGGCTAATTGCGGCAGTGGCAGTTGCCTTGCTGCACTTGCTGCTTGAGAGATACAAACGACTCCCGCTAAACCTAGTTCGGCTTATTAGCTTCCTGGTGCTTTGGTATTTCGTCCTTCAGTCGGGCGTTCACGCCACGATCGCAGGTGTGCTGCTCGGGCTAATCATTCCGGCTCGCAAGGCCCATGTTCTGGTTGGAAAGATTCAACCTTGGACAAATGCTTTGGTCTTGCCGCTGTTTGCATTTTTTGCCGTTGCGATCGAATTGCCCAGTTTTAGCGGCTCAAACTCGAATGTCTTCCTGGGCATTGTCATCGGCCTTCCGCTGGGAAAGATTGTCGGTATCACGGTATTCGCACTGGTGGCAAACCTTCTTGCGAAACAGGATGCGCGTATGGAGCTGAAAGCCCTGGACTTTTTGGCAGTAGCTGCGCTTGCCGGAGTTGGCTTCACAGTCTCGCTTCTGATGGCAAAGCTGGCCTTTGAAGATTCGCCGGAGATCGCTGCCGAGGCAACCCTTGCCGTGATTTTGGGCTCAGTTATCTCAATGATGATTGGCGCTGCGCTAGCGCAGGCCCGTGGCAAGCACTATCGCAAACTGCAGGGTCAGTAAAGCTCGCTTAGCGCGCCGATTCGAGAAACTGCCCTTAGATACTTTTTGCGGTAACCACCAGAAATCATCGTGCTAGAGAAAACCTTGGTTGCACTGATTTGTCCGGCAGTTCTCAGCGGTATTTGCTGCTCGTAGAGCCGATCGACGAGTGCCACCAGCCTAAGTGCCGCCACCTGATCTTCAAGCTGATAAACGTCGTAGATTGCCAGCGCACCGACATCAGAAATCAGCCGACGGAACTTAGTCGGGTGAATCGTCGCAAGCAGCGTTAGAAGCTCGGAGAACTTCATCGCATAGGGGTCGGACTGGTAGCCAATCCAATCTTGGAGCTCAGTTATTGAGAGATTTCTGGAATCGGCACTCGAATCGCGGTGACGATAGTCCTGGCCATCAACCGAGATGATGTCGAAGCGCTCCCCCAGTCCCTGGATTTCACGCTTGAAGTCCTCGGCAGCGAATCTACCCTGACCTAAAGCATTTGGCGGGGTGTTTGAGGTGGCAGCAAACTTCACACCAACTGCTGATAACTCCTTGAGAAAGCGTGACATCAGCATGGTGTCGCCGGGATCGTCTAACTCAAACTCGTCAATGCAAATCAATCCGAATTTGGAGAATTCTTTGACCGCGGTCTGAAACCCGATGTAACCGACCAGGCTGGTGTACTCCAGGAAGCTACCAAAGGCCTTATGGCCCTTGAACTCGTGCCAAATTGACGCTAGTAGGTGAGTCTTGCCAACCCCAAAACCTCCGTCGAGGTAAATCCCCGGCGCAGTACTCACCTTAGAGAACAGTTTTGCCCGTTTTCCGGTTACGAATTGTTGCGCTCGCTCCACCGCTTCCTGCTGGGAGGGGAAATTGGCGTCAGGTCGGTAGTTTTCAAACCGCGCCTTAGTGAATTCTGGAGGTGGCAGAAGCTGTTTGATTAGCTCTGTCGGGGTTATATCTGGGAGAATTTCAGGGAGGGAATTCGCACCTGTAATGCGCTGTTCTAGCAAAATGAATCCTCCCAGATTCGAAAGTTTAGACAAAAGATAAGGACTGAGATGTCAGAAACCGCAAGAATCTCCGGTTATGCCCACCCAGACGTTCTAGTTACAACCGAGTGGTTGGAAGAGAATTCCGCAAAGGTGAGGATCGTGGAGTGCGATGAAGACGTATTGCTCTACGAGGTAGGCCACATCCCAGGTGCCGTAAAGCTGGATTGGCACACCGAGCTAAACGATCAAGACAAGCGTGACTACCTGGATGGTGAGCAGTTCGCCGAGCTGATGAAGAAAAAGGGAATTGACCGCAATGACACCGTGGTGCTTTACGGAGACCGTTCGAACTGGTGGGCAACTTATGCATTTTGGGTCTTCAAGCTCTTTGGGCACGAGGATGTCAGGATCCTCAATGGTGGGCGTGCAAAGTGGATTGCCGAGGGGCGTGAAATTACCCGTGAGGTCCCAGCTCCTGCCGAAGTGAACTATCCGGTTGTGCAGCGTGACGACAGCACCATTAGGGCATTCCGCGATGACGTACTTATTCACCTGGGCAAGCCTTTAGTTGATGTGCGTTCCAAGCCTGAGTACACCGGAGAGCGTCTTCACATGCCGGACTATCCAAACGAGGGTGCATCTCGCGGTGGTCACATTCCAACAGCAGCATCCATCCCCTGGTCTTCTGCAATCCTTGAGGACGAGACTTTCAAGGATGTTGAAGCATTGAAGGCCATTTACTTTGATGCCACCGGGTTTAATCCCTCAGATGATTTCGTTGCATATTGCCGCATTGGAGAACGCTCCAGCCACACCTGGTTTGTATTGAAGTATCTCCTCGGCGTGAAGAACGTAAGGAACTACGACGGGTCCTGGACGGAGTGGGGCAACCTGGTCGGAGTTCCAATTGTCACCGGTGAAGAACCTGGAGTATTCGTCCGTTGAATTCAAACGCCGCTGCGGTTGTAGAAGATTTCATCTTCCTAGAAGAGCGAGATCGGCTACAACTGTTGCTCGAATTCAGCGAACAGCTCCCTGTCCTTGATGAACGCTTTGGTTCCAACCCTGAGTTGCTGGAGCGTGTCGAGGAGTGCCAGTCTCCGGTATTTATTGCGGTTGAGGGCAATCCTCAGAAGGTAACGCTTCACTTCTCCGCTCCTCAGGAGGCGCCAACCACCCGTGGATTCGCATCCGTGCTAAATGCTGCGCTAAATGGCCAATCCGCGCAGGAAATCATTGATCTTCCTGACGACTTTCCCTCCATGCTGGGCCTTGATCGCTTGATATCTCCGCTTAGGGTCAGGGGTATGCGAGGGATGCTGGCACGCATCAAGCGCAAGACCAGGGAAATCGTTGCCGCAAGTAACTGACACGTTTGGCTGCTACCGGCTAGCCTCTCCCGCGTTTTTCAAGCAGCTAGTTTCCGGTTTCGCAGTCACCGCATCGTTGGTATGCGATGAGCAAGGTCGCACGGTTTCTCCATTAGGTTCTTCAAAGGGACTTGGCAATGCCACGGATCTAGAACTTTTGATTGCGCTAAGGCGTCAAGCAAGTGTCGTCTTGACATCTGGTGCAACATTTAGGGCAGATGAATACCGATTTCCTAGGTCGGCCGACCTCGCGGTGCTCTCAAGACATTCCGTTGACATTGAGGTTCCCGCTGGCAGAAAACTCCACCTGAGTGCATCGGGGTTCGGCGAGGCTATTGACGAGTTGTTGAACCGCCAGTACGGGCGCATTCATGTTGAATACGGCCTGACTGGGATTACGGAAGTTGTGGCTAAAGGACTTTTAGACGCACTATTTCTCTCTTCGAAGAGTCTGGATGGAGTTCAGCATCTCGCGAAGAATCTCGGCGTTGAGCCAACTTTCATTGAGCTCTCAGACCTTTACATTGGCTTGGTGGCGTGGCAAACCGGCCGATTGAAAAGCTGAGTATAAATTTACGAAGTGGATATCGACCTCTCCCCCCTTAGCACTGCGTTCGCCGGCATGCTTGAGAGGTTCAAGCAGGTTGAATCAAGACCTGAGATCTCCCTCACTCAGATCCCCTCGCCGCAAGGAATAGCACCTGAAGCAATCGCGATTGCCGCCGAGGTCAATCATGAGACAGCTACAGACCATGGCGTGTCGAGACTGGTTTTCTGTCGAGACCCACAACAGCCAGAGGGCTGGAATTCCGAATTCCGAATCATTGGCTACGCCAAGAGTCCAATCGAACTCGACATGGCTAAGGATGAGTACCTCTCCGCACTTCCTTGGGAATGGCTGAAAGATTCACTCTCTCAAGCCGGTGCCAAATTTGCATACGATGCCGGCACAACCACCACCGTGCTATCGACTGGACATGGCTCACTAATCTCTCAACCACAACACGCAGAGCTCGAGATTCGTGCATCCTGGGCGCCGCTAGATTTCGACCTCACTCCACATCTTGAGGGTTGGATTGAGCTGCTTGCACTTATCTCAGGACTCCCACCTAAGGACTCGAAAGTAGTGAGGCTTTCTTGAGGCTAGATAAGCCACGGCTAGCGGTTTTCACGGTTGATTCGAATGCGTCGCTCGACGACCTCATCGAGGCACTTTCGGGCGTGGCTCAGGTAGCTATCGATGCAGAGCGCGCCAGTGGCTTTCGCTACAGCCAAAAGGCCTACCTGATTCAAATCGCGATCCGAGACAAGGGCATTTGGTTAGTTGACCCTGTGGCGGATGTCGATTTATCGGCACTCGTCGAGCATCTGAACTCGAAGACCTGGCTGCTGCATGCCGCCACCCAAGACCTGCCGTGCCTGGCGGAGCTGGGCTTCATGCCGGCTGCCCTGGTTGACACAGAACTGAGCGCTCGCATCCTTGGGCTAGAAAGGGTGGGTCTGGGCTCGGTATGCGAAAACCTGCTGGGTATTGAACTAGCCAAGGAGCACTCAGCAGCAGATTGGTCGCAGCGTCCACTGACCCAAGAAATGCTTGATTATGCGGCCTTGGATGTAGACGTAATGTTCGAGCTGTGGGAAAAACTGCAAGAGCTAGCGCTGGAGTCAGGCAAGACTGAATGGCTAAATCAGGAATTTCACCACCTACTTAGCTTCAAGCCCAAACCGCCGCTTGATGAGCCGTGGCGAGGTTTGCCAGGCATAAGTCGCATCAAAGACTTGGCAAAGCTCAAGATTGCTGCCGCCCTTCACGCTGCTAGGGATGCAATCGCTATCGAGAAGGATGTTGCACCGGGCAGGCTAATCCCAGATCGATCGATCATGGCGGCGGTCAATCAGGCCCCAAAATCACGCAGCGAGCTTGCAAGCAACAAGGAGTTCCAAGGTCGGGCATCGAGAACCTTGCTCTCAGTATGGTGGGATGCCATCGCGAGGTCGCAAGAACTTGATATCAGTCTCGAGCCGGCCGATCGCGGCAATGGAATCCCCAACCACAAGAGCTGGGAGCGACGCTTCCCAGACGCGCACCATCGGCTCGAATCAGTTCGACCGCTCGTGCTTTCGCTTGCAACCGAATTAAACATTCCGATCGAGAACCTACTCACCCCGGATTTCTTGCGACGGGTTTGCTTCGAACCTCAACCTGATGTAGCGGAACAGCTGCGCTCGCTAGGCGCTAGACAATGGCAGGTCGAGTTGGTTACTGAAGTGATTCAGATGGGTCTGCAACAGGCTGCTCAATCGGCTTAGCGTGTGGGACTTTAGACCCGACAACCTGAGCAACTATGTCTCGAGCAATGGCTTTGGGCGTCAGACCTAGACGCTCTAAAATCTCATCGCGTTCGGCATGCTCCAGGAACTCAGCTGGAATACCGACCTCGTTGAGGCCGGTGTCGACACCCTTGGAGCGCAGCTCCTGACGCAGTCTGGAACCGAAGCCACCAACCCGCACTCCATCTTCCAGTGTTACCACCAAGCGGTGAGTAGACGCTAGTTCAACGAGCGAGTCCTTGATGGGGAGAGCCCAACGTGGATCGACAACTGTGCAACCAATCCCCTGCGCAGCAAGCAATTGAGCTACTGCAGTGGCGGTTTGCGCGAAGCTTCCAACGCTAACCAGCAGTACGTCTTTTGCTGCCGCCTCAGCAAGCACGTCCGCGCCGTCATGGGTCTTTCTCAATTCCGGAATTGGATTTGGGACATTTCCCTTCGGAAAGCGAATAACGGTCGGAGCGTCAGAGACCGCGCAGGCTTCATTGAGCAGTTCCCTGAGGGTCTTTTCGTCCCTCGGTGCTGCAAGACGAATGCCAGGCACAACCTGAAGAATTGAGAGATCCCACATGCCGTGATGAGAGGCGCCGTCAGGCCCGGTAATTCCAGAGCGGTCAAGCACGAACGTCACTCCGGCTTTGTGAAGTGCGACGTCCATCAGAACTTGGTCGAAGGCACGGTTTAGGAAAGTCGCGTAAATCGCAACCACTGGGTGCAGTCCCCCAAAAGCCATACCGGCTGCCGCTGTAACCGCGTGCTGCTCGGCGATACCGACATCAAAAACTCGATCAGGGAATCGCTCAGCGAACTTATCAAGCCCGACCGGGATAAGCATGGCGCCGGTGATTCCGACAAGACTTGGCTTGGCTTCTGCGATGCTCACAACCTCATCGGCAAAGACCGAAGTCCACGACGTCCCGCTGGAAGCTTTGAGGGCTAGCCCGGTCTCGGGGTTGATCTTTCCAACTGCATGAAACTGGTCGGCAATGTCAGAAATTGCTGGGTCGTATCCCTTACCCTTTTGTGTTATGGCGTGGACGATTACCGGGGCGCCGTAATCTTTGGCCTGCTTGAGTGCGGTCTCCATGTCTTGGAGGTTGTGTCCATCGATTGGCCCGATGTATTTAATGTCTAGGTTAGGAAAGATTCCGGTGGCGGTATTGCCAACCAACACACGCTGACCTGCGGCGTGGACAGAGTCGAAAATAATCTTGCCTAGCATTCCGAACCTGTAAAACATCCGCTTCGAGAGCGAGTAGCTCTTTTTGTACCAAGCTTCGGTACGAATCGCATTCAGCGTTTTAGCTAGACCGCCGATAGTTGGTGCGTATGAGCGGCCATTGTCGTTTACCACGATAACCAGGTTACGGTCGTTATCGTCGGTGATGTTGTTCAGGGCTTCCCATGCCATTCCACCGGTTAGGGCACCGTCACCAATAACAGCTACAACGTGCCGATCCTTCTGGCCAGAGGCCTTGAAGGCCCTAGAAATGCCATCGGCCCAAGATAGCGAACTCGATGCGTGAGAGGACTCAACGATGTCATGCTCAGACTCGGATCGCTGCGGGTAGCCGGCAATTCCATCCTTCTGGCGAAGGCTGGATAGATCCCGCCTACCGGTAAGTAGTTTGTGCACATAGGACTGGTGTCCGGTATCGAACACAATTGCATCGTTCGGGGAATCAAAAACTCTGTGGATGGCCACCGTGGTCTCAACGACGCCCAAGTTTGGACCCAGGTGACCACCGGTCTTTGACACCGACTCAATCAGGTAGCTTCGAATGTCGCTGCAGAGTTCCTGGAGCTCCTGCTTTGTCAGAAGGTCCAGGTCTCTCGGCTTTGAGATTCGCCCTAATTGCGTCATGTGTTCTTTAACTCGCTAAGCGGCGAAAGCCTTCCTAGGCGACCAGACTACGAAGCACGTACTGCAGAATTCCACCGTTGCGGTAGTAATCAGCCTCACCCGGTGTGTCGATGCGAACCACAGCGTCAAACTCAACGACAGGCTTGCCTGCCGGCGAGTGTGACGAAGGCTTTGCAATCACCTTCACGGTCTTTGGAGTTGTTCCCTGGTTCAAGACCTCAATGCCCTCGAAGCTGAACACTTCGGTGCCATCTAGCCCTAGCGACTGCGCAGTCTCGCCCTTTGGATACTGCAGCGGCAACACGCCCATACCAATCAGGTTACTGCGGTGGATTCGCTCGAAGCTCTCGGCGATAACCACGCGGATTCCCAGAAGTCGAGTTCCCTTGGCAGCCCAGTCACGCGAAGATCCAGAACCGTACTCCTTGCCCGCGAGAGCAACCAAAGGAGTGCCCGCAGCACGGTAGTTCTCGGCAGCATCGAAGATGAATGCCTGAGGACCATCACTGAGGGTGAAATCGCGGGTGTAGCTTCCCTCAACGTCATTCAGCAACTGGTTGCGAAGACGAATGTTTGCAAAGGTTCCGCGAATCATCACTTCGTGGTTGCCGCGGCGCGAGCCGTAGCTGTTGAAGTCGACGCGAGATACGCCGTGCTCAGTCAAGTAGCGACCTGCTGGAGAATCCGCCTTGATTGAGCCGGCCGGCGAGATGTGGTCAGTTGTCACGGAGTCACCGAGCTTGACGAGCACGCGAGCACCTGACACGTCCGAAACAGGAGATGGGGTCAGTTGCATGTCGTCGAAGTAAGGGGCCTTCTTGACATAGGTCGAGTTCTCATCCCACTCGAAAATCGCTCCCTTTGGAGTTGGAAGCGATCTCCAGTGCTCATCGCCTTCGAAGACTGACGCATACTGAGTGGTGAACATCTCGGAGTTGATCGATGAGTCGATGGTGCGCTGCACCTCGTCCGGGGTAGGCCAGATGTCACGCAGGAAGACGTCGTTTCCAGACTGGTCTTGGCCAAGCGCCTCGGTCTCGAAGTCGAAATCCATCGTGCCGGCCAGAGCGTAAGCAATGACTAGCGGTGGCGAAGCCAGATAGTTCATCTTCACATCTGGGTTGATTCGACCTTCAAAGTTTCGGTTTCCGGACAATACTGCAGTTACAGCGAGGTCGTTTTGGTTGATTGCCTCAGAGATCTCTTCGGCCAAAGGACCAGAGTTTCCGATACACGTGGTGCAGCCGTAACCAACGAGGTTGAAGCCAAGCGCGTTGAGGTCGTCGGTTAGGCCGGCCTTTTCGTAATACTCGGTGACAACCTTCGAACCTGGAGCCAAGGATGTCTTCACCCACGGCTTGGCCTTGAGGCCCTTAGCTACCGCATTGCGCGCGACAAGACCTGCAGCGAGCATTACCGATGGGTTAGATGTGTTCGTGCAGGATGTGATCGAGGCGATGGTAACCGCTCCATTGTCGATCTCGAAATCCTTACCCTTGACGCTGGTTGGCTTGGACTTGACATCGGAGTAGGTCTTGATAGCGCTGTCAAAGGCACTCTTTGACTTACTCAATTCGATGCGGTCCTGCGGGCGCTTGGGGCCGGCGATGCTCGGAACCACAGTGGAAAGGTCCAGCTCAAGATATTCGCTGTAAACCGGCTCGATGCTTGGGTCATGCCATAGCCCCTGAGCCTTGGTGTAAGCCTCAACCAATGCGATTTCCTGCTCGATTCGACCGGTGATTCTCAAGTAGTCGAGGGTCACCTCGTCGATCGGGAAGATTGCCACGGTGGAACCGAACTCTGGAGACATGTTTCCGATGGTGGCGCGGTTTGCCAGCGGCACCTTGGAGACGCCAGAGCCGTAGAACTCGACGAACTTGCCAACCACACCGTGCTTGCGCAGCATTTCGGTGATGGTCAGCACCACATCGGTAGCGGTTGCGCCGGTTGGAATCTGACCGGTCAGCTTGAAGCCAACGACCTTTGGAATCAGCATCGAGACTGGCTGTCCGAGCATCGCAGCCTCGGCTTCGATTCCACCGACACCCCAGCCAAGCACACCTAGACCATTGACCATGGTGGTGTGCGAGTCGGTGCCGACGCAGGAGTCTGGATAGGCAACTAGCTCGCCGTTTACTTCGCGGGTCATCACGGTTCGAGCCAAGTACTCAATGTTGACCTGGTGGACGATTCCAGTTCCAGGAGGTACCACCTTGAAATTGTCAAACGCGGTCTGTCCCCAGCGCAGGAACTGATAGCGCTCCGCATTTCTCTGGTACTCGAACTCGACGTTGCGCTGAGCGGCGTCTGCGGTACCCGCGACGTCGATAACAACTGAGTGGTCAATCACCATCTCGGCTGGAGCAAGCGGGTTGATCTTCTGTGGATCGCCACCGAGGGCAACCACAGCCTCGCGCATCGTGGCTAGGTCAACAACACATGGCACACCGGTGAAGTCCTGCATGATCACGCGGGCAGGCGAGAACTGAATTTCAATGTCAGGCTCGGCGGTTGGGTCCCAGTTCACCAGCGCATTCACGTGGTCCTTGGTGACATTGGCACCGTCCTCGGTGCGAAGCATGTTCTCGAGGAGAATCTTCAGGCTGTATGGAAGCTTTTCGACGCCAAGTTCTGGCATTGAGAAGTACTTGTAGCTCTTATCGCCGACCGCAAGGTGCTTAGCGGAATTGAAGCTGTTGGTCATGTGTGAATCTCCTGATGTCGTACGTGACTAATTTACTGCTTTTCAATGGTGTTCAGGCGTCTAAGCAGCACCCAAGTTAGAACCAGCAGTCCGGCATACGCAGGCGCTCCCAGAACCACCTTGGATGCGGCCAATAGTTCGACCTGTCCCGAATAGTAAAGCGGAAGCTGAACCGCCAACCGCAGGGCAAAAAAACCAACCCAGACCAACGTAACCAGCTGTGCCCTTCGGTAAACAACCTTATTTTTCCGCCAGTTCTCAAGGCCGAACAGCAGCTGAGCTACAAAACCCATAATTGGGAAGCGAATCAGCACAGAGAGCAATAGCACCGAGCCGTAGGCACCGTTGGTGATAAAGCCCGGGATGAAAAAATCTTGCGCATTGCCACCATCGCGCAGCGCTAGGAAGGCAGCAAGCGCGATGCCTAAGGCTCCGGCGATTGCCTGAGACAGTGGTTGGCGTTTGACGAGCCTGATTGCAATAAAAACCAGTGCAAAGCTGCTCGCTACTGTAACGCTGACTGGTGCGGATTTGGAGATCGCAAATGCAATCGAAAAGGTAAAGGCGGGCAGGATCGATTCTGCAATTCCAAGTGGTCCGCCAATGGCATCCATCAACGATTGCTTAGAAAGCGAAGTGCCATTCTCTGTCTTTGTGACTCCGAGCCGCTTTGCGATGCGATTTGGATCGGTCACTGTTGCACCGGAATAGAAAGTGGCAACAAATCGCCTGGGGGCAATGGGGTTTCTCCCCTACTGACCCCAACCGAGCGAAATAGCTCAACTAGAGCCTGGTAGCGAGGTGGGTGAGCAAGATCTGGCCCGGACATCACGCCTCGCAAAAACCAGCGTGGACCATCGACGCCGATGAAGCGGCTCTCTCGCAGCAAGCGCACGCCGTCCTCAACGACCGGAACTCCAGCCTTGATTTCCGGGCCTAATAAACCTTCGACTCGCTGGGCTGACCCACCCTGTTCCGCGATGGCACTCTCGATCGCTACAATGGTGGGCTCCCACATGCCGTCTACTTTGCTAGCGGCAAATGCCTGCAGCTGCAGGCGGTGACCCTCTTCTTCAAGGGTGATTGCTACCACCCTGTTGTTTACCTCGTCAATATCTGCTCGCACTACCAGACCCGGTTTCGGCGCTATGCGGATCGACTCGAAATCCAAATAAGGAGTCAGCAGCCCAATCTCTGAGATGTCAAAGGGTCCATTTACTGAACGGTCATGCGGGGCAATCTTCGGCACTAATTTCTCCCACTCGAGCCAAAGCCAGTCTCACCGCGAGTGCTCTCTGGCAGCTCGGTTACCGCAATAAATCTTGCGTGTTCAACCTTTTGAAAAACTAACTGCGCAATTCGGTCACCGACGGCGATTGGAAAGTCCTCTTTGGATGTGTTCAGCAGCGTGACCATGATCTCGCCGCGGTATCCGGCATCAACTGTGCCGGGGGTATTTAGCACAGTTATTCCGTGCTTAGCAGCAAGACCGCTGCGTGGGTGCACTAAGCCGACGTAGCCATCTGGCATTGCAATCTTGATTCCAGTCTTGATCAGCGCGCGCTCCCCTGCGGGCAAAACAATTGCTTCGGTTGATCGCAGGTCGCAACCCGCATCTCCGGGCTTTGCATAGAACGGCTCGAACCCTGGTTCGGCAATCAGCAGTACTTCGAAACTCACCCCTAGAGCGTAATGTATTGATGTGCAAACACTGCAATTTGAAGAACGTCTCTACCCATCGCTTGGCATGTATCTCGCCCTCGCGCTGCTATCGCCGATGGTCTTGCTCGCAGCCGCTCCTTTCGGATGGGGGTTGGCACTGTCACTTGGAGCCCTAACTCTGCTGGCAACATTGGTTCTAGCTTCGGTATTGAGCCCATTGATTTTGGTTGACGACATCCGAATTGCAGCCGGGAAAATGTCGATTCCCCGCGAGTTTGTTGGCTCTGCCGAAGTTGTCGCACAAGCGGATGTTCGAGCTGAGCTCGGACCCAAGCTCGACGCGAGGGCTCAGCTTCTGGTCCGGGGGGACCTAAAAGCTGCCGTGAAGATAAGCATTAGCGATCCAAAGGATCCGACCCCGTACCTGATTATCAGTACCCGCAGGCCAGAGGAATTAGTAAGCGCACTCCGAGCAAATCGGGCCTAGCTTGCTCTTTGAGGCCATCTGAGACTGTGGCTTTACCAAGAAGCAGTTCATGCAGGTGAACTCATTTTCCTGCTGAGGCAGGATCACAACCTCTAGCTCTTCGTTTACAACATCTGGGATCGTGAAAGAGTCAACGTTGTCTACATCATCCTCGGAGATGGACGGCTTTGAAGGAATGCGCTCTTTAATGGCCTCGATTGACTCGGTGTCATCATCATTTTTGCGCTGAGCGTCGTAATCGGTCGCCATTAGCCTCACCTCTCCACTACTACTTCGGCGTGAACTATGCCTTAGAACTTGAAGATTTGCAAATAAGGCTCGCCGAGTGGTTCAAGAGTTAATCAACTCACCGCGGCAATTCCACATAAATGGGTATCGATTTGCCAAACTCAATGCCAAGGAGCGTAAATCATGGAGCTTAAGTTCGTTTCGCGCGAGGGTGACTACTTAGTATTTGAAACCGCCGAGGGCACCCGTGCTAGAACTTTGATCGACGACCAGGTGCGAGATGCCATACGTAAGGTTCAGCCAGTCGATAGTTCTTCGTTCACCCCCAGGGAAGTCCAGCAGCAGATTCGAGCCGGCCTATCTGTAACTGAGGTGGCAGCAAACCTCGGAGTTCCAGAATCCGCGGTAGAACCGTTCGCCCTTCCAATCCTTGACGAGATTCGCTACGTAATCGACGCGGCGCTAAACACCACCTTGCCAGATGGTCCGACCATGAAGCGCTTCGAGGACATGGTGCTGGCTAGCGACCCCGAGGTCGTCTTCAAGGCAATCAAAACCGAACTGGGCTGGGAGATTATTGCCAAGGGCGCGAACAGCTACAGCTGGCTATTTGACCCACGCTCTCGCGTGATCGAACCCAACAGTGAGTCAGCCAGGAAGATTGGCAAGGCACACAGCATCCGTGATTCCATCTTCACCCCACCGGTGAAGGAGGAAGCGGCTGAGCCAGTCGTTGAGAAGGAGCCGGCTGGTGCGTCGGTGCACGATCTAGTGCAGGAACTTAGATCTCGGCGAGAGCAGACTGCTTCAGAATTGAAGCCTCAGACCGCAAAGGGTAGGGCTGCTCTGCCAAGCTGGGATGAGATCGTCCTTGGGGCGGGAAGCCTAGAGTCCGACGCGGACTAACGGCACTCGAAGCTCAGCGGAACTCAATCCTCCATGATGCGCCGTCATCTCGATGCTGCGTTTTTTTGAATAGACGCTGTGGAACAAAGTGAAGTTCGAACGCGCCAAAAGCATGACCTCCGGAAGTCGCTGCGCGGCCATCTCCCCCACTGCACCAAACCAGTTAGCGGCGATTGCGTCCTCGGTCAGCACAGCTTGATAGAGCGAAGCTTGCCCCTGAAGCCTCTCAATCATTGAACCGGCCGCTGATTTATCTTTGAGATAGAGATAGGCAACCCGAGTATCCCCGCCAAACCACTCAAGCAAACCGCCTTGTTCAACATAATCGTCGATGTAGATTCGCTGCTCTGGCTGAGAGTCCATCATGCCGTGATCCGCAGTAACTATCAGGCCACAATCTTTTGGCAGAGCACTCGCGAATTTAGCAAGTTGTGCATCAAGCTCTTCGAGTAAATTTGCCCACCCCTGCGATTGCCAGCCGTTTCGATGCCCATACTTATCGAGCTCAGGAATGTAGAGGTAAGTTATTGACTCCCCCGGGGTTGAAAGAACTTTTCGAGCAGCATCAAAGCGATCCGACATAGATTCGGCCGCAATGTATTCCGCCCTTCGCATTGTGGCCTTGGTGTAGCCAGTCTGGCGATATTCCTCGTGACCTATTACGTAGGCAGCCACCCCGGCTTCCACTGCCTGCTCGCTGACGGTGCGATGCGGTTGCCACACCCCAGGATCAGTTCGTTCATTCCAACCGGTTAGCAGGTTGATCTTCTCGTCAAAATGCCGATCGAACACCTGGTGACCAACTAGCCCATGTTCCCCCGGCATAAGTCCGGTGGCAAAGGAGGCGATGTTTGCGCTCGTTGTTGATGGAAACCCGCAGTGCGTTATCGCCCCAGCACTCAAGTGGGCCGCCAGCCATGGGGCATGCCCTGCTCGTTCCAAAACATTCTCAGCACCAAGCCCATCTACCAGTACGCAAACAATTCGCTTGGCGCTTTTTAGATTCAGTGGATTGGGCTTACGCTGCACGGCCAGAAGACTCGAGGAAAACACGTGCCGCAGCTTCCCTAGGGCTTTGGGAACAACGGGTAGAGTCGAGGGCACACTCAAGTTTGACACATCAGGGACCATGACCAATCCAGAAGAACGCATTGTTGACATTGATGTCGCGAAGGAAATGCGCGAAAGCTTTCTGGAGTATTCCTACTCGGTTATCTACTCAAGAGCGCTACCGGATGCCCGCGACGGTCTAAAACCAGTTCAGCGACGCATTGTTTACCAGATGGGCGAAATGGGTCTGCGCCCAGATAAGGGTCACGTAAAGTCTGCGCGTGTTACCGGCGAAGTTATGGGCAAGCTGCACCCGCACGGCGATGGAGCGATATATGACGCTCTGGTTCGCATGGCACAGCCCTTTAGCCTCCGCATCCCATTGATCGATGGGCACGGAAACTTCGGATCACTAGATGATGGTCCAGCCGCGGCTCGCTACACCGAAGCAAGGCTTGCTCCAGCCGCGCTGTTGCTAAACGAGTCCCTAGATGAAGACGTGGTGGATTTTCAGCCGAACTACGATGCCCAGCTGAGCGAGCCCGAGGTATTACCGGCGGCGTTCCCAAACCTGCTGGTGAATGGGGCAGCTGGAATCGCGGTTGGAATGGCAACCAACATGGCGCCGCACAATCTGCGCGAAGTGATTTCAGCGCTGATGCTGCTGATCGATAACCCGGCGGTTTCTCTCGAAGAAATCATGCAGGTCATGCCAGGTCCAGACTTCCCCACCGGAGGTGTGGCTCTCGTGGCAGACGGCCTACTCGAGGCCTATTCGCAAGGCAAGGGCACACTAAAGACTCGCGCAAAAGTTTCTATCGAAACGGTGGGTCCGCGACGCACAGGTTTGGTGGTCACCGAACTGC
>JACCDJ010200205.1_pt1 | contig 18455 bp, 12 predicted proteins | sample 7444481 | NCBI WGS metagenome assembly JACCDJ01 (sample SAMN15323435, study PRJNA562643) | freshwater metagenome | isolation source: river surface water | place: USA:Blue River Watershed | collected 2017-08-15 | reverse complement strand
TACAGATTAGACGGCACCCAACTGGGTAAAGTAAAGAAGACCAGTAGCTGAGTCATAGTTATCAACTCTACCAACAGCGATACCATCAACTTGAACTGCAGCAGGGTCTAATTGAACGAGCTTACCAGCACTACCAGAAGCAGCAGCAATTGTAAGAAGGTCGCCAATAGCAGGAGTCCATGTACCACCGTCTGTGCTAACAGTTGAAGAAGCAGTGCCTGACCATCTGTCAGTAACAAATTGTCCACCTGGTGTATTGAAAACGCCAACACCTCTTCTTGGGCCTTCATAGCCTGATGAACCAGCAGTTGGGTTGGTAACGCCGTTGACGTTCTCTGCTAAGAAATCACCAATAGCTCTCTTGGAAACAAGATAGAAGCCGTTGTTGTTAGCAACAAATGCACCAGAAGCATCTGTGTAAGAAGATCCAACAGGATCTGCAAGAATCATGGTGTTGCTTGTTCTAGCTGTATCATCAGCTGAAAAGCCTACGAATCTACCAAGTTGCTCACCAAGTGAGTCAAAAGTACCAGCGTTTCTGTATGCTGGTGAAACGTTACCGTCAGCTCCAATCATAAGAGCATCACCAGCATAGAATGAAGCAGTTGAAGCTGTTGGGTAGTTAGCAACAATAGCAGTATTTAATGCGCGAATAGCCATTTTGTATTTCTCCTAAATAATAATGTGAGGAAACTAATCCTCGATGTTTGGCATTGTCCAAGTACCCTTAAGGGCAGATTGGATGTCGAGAGCTGCACCATTGGCAGTATGACCACCACTAAATGCAGGAGCTGTAGATACACCTAAGTTTGATGCAGTTCTAACACTGCCCATTCTTTCGGCTGCAGCTGCAGCAACTCTTTCAGTTGAAGATTGAGCAGACTTAAGTAAAAGCTTAGTTTGTCTGATCATTGAATCAACCTTAAGACCGTCGTTGAGCATTTGCTCTGCATAAGAATCTACTTCATCAGAAGTAATAATTCCTGCGAGAACAAGCTTTGAGGAACAACTATAAGCTGCCTTGATTCTTGCTGAGTCAACAGATTGACTCTTAATCTGTTTTACGCCATTAGTAAGAGCATTCCCAACACCTTCAAGTGTATCTACAGCTTGTTGTGTAGTGTTAATGTCTCTTACATTGATATCCCCAGAAGGGCTGACTGGTACGTTTGCTGCTTTTTTGTCCATATCATCAGTTTTTTTGTCATCTTCAGCTTTCTTGTTTGATGGACAATCATCGTTTGCACAACGAGTCGATTCATCATTCATAGCAGCTTCAGACATTCTCTGTGTACTACCGCAAGTTGTACATTGAACTTCTGACTCTTCTTCTTTAGCTGCTGCAACAGTCTTAGTTGTTTTATGAGGCATTGATGGCATTTGTGTTGGAACTTCAAACATATCTGCATCAAGGCCTTCTGATGGGTTCTCAAGGCTGTCCCAATCAACTGTATACTCTAAGGAACCATCTCCAGCGCCATCAAACTTTGAAGGCTTTGTTACATCTGGAAATTGTAATGAACCAGGGTTTACAGTTGGAACTCTTTGCTCAGCCCAAGTTGGGTTTTCTTCTTTTAAAGAGTTGCTACCATCATTGTCTAAACTCATTGATGGGTAGTCTACTTCACCTTGCATATTAACTAAATCTTCGTTATATTTGAAACTTGCTGACGCAGGATATGTTTCCTCTTCAGAAGCAAACTTCTTGAGGATTTCTTCTCTTTCAGCTCTTCTTAAGAGAGCTTCTCTCTGTGCCTTGCGCTCAGCTAATGCTTGTCTTGTCATTTTTCTAACCTCATTGCTGTTTTTCATAAATACTTCATCATCTTCAGAATCCATATCTTCTTCAGAATCATCGTAGTCTTCATCTGATTCATCATCAGAATCTTCATCAGATTCATCTTCCATATCCATATCATCTTCAGAATCATCATCTCCGCCTAGAAGATTATCAAGCGCGTCTTGCACAGCTTTCTGTGCTGCGTCAACCATATCAGCGGGAACTTCTATTTCAAAAGTGGCGACATCATCACTATCATCTACTTCGTCATTGTCGTCTAATTCATCAAATTCTTCGGTTTCATCTTCGTCACCCTCTTCATCTTGGAAGTGGTGAAATTCAATTTCATCATCGTCTGATTCATCATTTGCGAAGTCCACAGTCTCAATGCCATCTTCAAGATTAAGTTCAGACAACACTACGCCTGCTTGCTTTGCTAAATTTGGAAGATATTTTGCTCTAATAGCGTTTGCGACAGCAACAGCCTCATCTTTTTCAAGAGAGGCTGTTCTTTGCATATCAGAAACGCAAGCAATTAAATCCTCTTTGTCAGTAGCGTTAAGTTCAGCAATACGCATTGCAGCTAACCTGTTCTCTCTGGCAATATTCGAATTTTTATTCATTTTCTTTGCTGCTTCCCTCAATAAAATAAATCTTTTATTAAAGTCTAATAGTAGTTATTTATTAACTGCTATTTCTTTCTATATAAATAGGTTTTACACCTTTTTTGTAAATAATGGGGATAAAATCCCCATTATCTAGTCAATCCAAGTAATAACAACATCAAGCTTAGAAGGATCTACTTTTGATGTCTTCACCAAAGTCTTGCTGTAGTTACCGCAAGCGTGGCAGAATGAGTTATTCTTGACCTTGTTTACTTCTCTATCACCACAGGATGGGCAAACCATTCCTACAGGTAACATCTTGACTGAATTCTTATCAAAATCAGGCATTGCAGTCTTGAGATAAACATCTGAATCAACAGTGGCTGATAATCTAACCATTGACTTATAGCTAGCAGTTGTAGGAGCTGTAGCTGCACCTAAGCCAATATCGCCTGTCAATGGAGCAGGAGCTAAATCATCTACTACACCTGCTTCATCTTTGTCACCTTGACCACCCTTACCATCAGAGATAAGCTTGATCATCATTTCGATTTCGTATGCAGTACCACACTTCTTACAAGAACCTCTTGATTCTGCAACGTCAACATCATCTGATCCACACATTGGGCAAACGCTTCCCCAAGGCTTCTTTTCACCATCAGACATTGCGCCATCTACTTCATCAAGATCAGGAGCTGCATTCATCTCACCACCAGTAACAGCGGAAAGACCTAAATCACCACCAGCAGGTGTTGCTGCCATAGGATCAGCCATTGGTGCACCAGCGGCAGGTGCTGCAGGAGGAGCTCCAGCCATACCAGGAGTTCCCATACCAGGACCCATAGCATACTTGCTTAAAACTCTGTCTCTTCTTTCTTTTCTTGCAAACTTAGCTGATTCAGTCATAACAACTGGAAGTTCTTCTTCAACGCCATTTCCAGCATCCATTGACTCTTCATCAATCTTGAAAGACTTGCTTACAGAAGTTGAAACAGTAGCAGTAACATCACCAGTTGAACTTACATTTAAGTCAGTAAAGCTAAATGTGCCAGGATCAACAGTAAAACCGTGTCCTTGTAATACAGAAATAGCCTTTTGCTTGAATGTTTCTTCAAAGTTTTCATCAGATGGTTGTACACCTTCTAAATCTTCAGCAGTACAGATAAATGTAAGGCATTCTGATTTGTTTTGAGTAACAGTCATTCCAGCTGTTCTCTCTGATTTTTTCTTGATTTCAATTGCTTTTGTAACTAATCTTTCTGCAGTTTCAAAGTCATTGCAGAGTCTTTTAGCAGCTAATGCAATCTTTGTTGGGCTAATATTGAAGTTAGTTGAGTAATCTGCAAGCCATCCAATAATGTTTCCTGAAATGTCTTTGGTAGATGCAGTTCTAACGCCCCAGAATTGTCTTCTTGCTCTTGCTCTTAATCTTGCATTTGTAGCAGTAACAGTTTTAGCTTTAACAATTTCAGCAACAAGTTGCTTTTCAGTCATTGAATCAACTGCATCAACTGTTTCATCTGGAGTAGTACCAGTTTCTTCAGATGACATTGCCATAGCTGAGATTGCTGACTTGAGATCTTCTTTTGAAATTAAGTTAGAATCTTCATCAACAGCTGACATCAAAGCAGACTTAAGTTCTTCATTCTTTGAAGGAACTGCATCGACATCTAAACCTTCTTCAGGAACATTTGCTTCCTTCATCAAAAGTTCAGCGATTCTAGTAATACCTTCTTTGGTGATTTCGCCTTCTTCAACTGCAATAGCAAGTGCATCAGAAAGATCTTTAGCAGTAATGTCAGCAGAAACAGCAGCACCAAGTTGCTTAAGGACAGCAGAAACTGAATTCATTGGTTCTTCTGTTGCATTGCCAAACAAGTTAGCCTTTTCTTGATTGATTTCATCTAATGGAGAAACTGCAGCTGCAGTACCAACCATTTCTGGAAGCATTGGATCTTCAGCAAGAGTTTGTGCAACTCTAATGATTTGGCTTGGAGTTTCCATAGCTGCAACAACAGCTTTACCAAGAGCATTAAGTGCAGCAGTCATAATCTCATTTGCAGATGCTTTACCTTCAACTCTACAGCAAGCTAACTGCTTTTCTAATACTTCAGTTGGGCATCCCTTTGTAACTTGAGCAACAAGTTCACTCAAAGCAACTTCTACTTCTTCATTTACTTTGTGGCCATAAAGTCCAGCATCCATAAGAAGTTGTTGTTTTACTTTGCTATCAGTGCCAGTATGTTTGGTTGCAACTTGCTCACCAACTGTCTTATCAGAAACATCTTTGTGATGAGCTCTAAGACCTTCGTTGATTGATGAATAAGGAACATCTTTTCTTACTTCTTCTAATTGCTCTTCTCTCTCATCAAGTCTTTCTTTAACATCAAGCAAAGCAGTCTTGACAAATTGTGAATAATCTTTGAGCAATTCAGCAGCAACTCTTGTTCCTTGTCCATTTTCCATCAAACCAAGTTGATTTTCATTAAGGATAGGTTCCCAAGCAGTTCTCTTTCCATTTGTGTAACCTGTGATTGAACCATCAGTAGAAAGAACAACTCTATTTCCTGCGTTATCCTCGACTTTGAAATCGATAGTAACTGCAGCAGCAAGTTTTTTTCTTTGCTCTGATGCAATCTTTGCAAAATGATCCATTTGATTTCTGCTCCCCGCCTCAATTGGCGTATTTGTTTTTATGTTTTTGTTTCTTTCATTAGCAATCTTAATTACTTTGTCAATACTACTTTGAACTTGTACTGAATCTGCTAATGTATTTTTCAAGTCAAGAATACTCTTAGTAAAATTCAAAACTCTATTTGATTTTTGAGATGTGTTTGAACTAGCAAATACTTCTCTTTTTCCATCTTTAGATGCCCAAACAAAATTGATATTTGATGAAGCTAATGCAACACCACTACCAACTGTATTTGCACCGGAAGATGTATTTGTAAAGTCCATTATTTTTCCAACACTATCTGTTGGAGAATAGTTAGCTAAACCTACTTGAGGATTAGCTGGACTAGCAGCTTGTTGAGTAGCTTGTGGTGCTTGAGGTTGATTGATTGGTTGAGGTCTTTGTCCTGAACCTACATCAATACCATCATCAATCATATCTTGCATTGTTGATTGCAACTCAGCCATAGATTTGGTAATCTTACCAACGTGACCTAAATCAACATTATCTTTTCTTGCAAACATATTCATGACTGCAACTTCAAGGAAGTTAAGTGAGAGGTTGATCATATCAAGGATATTTAATCCAGATCTTGGATCAATACCTAAAGCACTCAACACAGCATTAACTGTAGAGTTTTGATTAGCACCTTGACCAGCTAATAAAGGTCCGCCTACTAATGTTCCAGCAACTTGAGCTAACTTGATAGCTGTTTTAGTTGTTGAATTAGCTACTCTTAAACAATCTTCGTATTCTGTTCTATGTTGAGTAGTATTTGATGGCTCTTGTAATGCTAAAACAATATTTGCAGAAAGCTCATTATCTTTCTTTTCTAAATTGGTTGCAGCATCTAAAACATCGTCAACATCATAAATTTCTTGAATTTCGCAAGATTCAAAAGCACCATCACCAACGCAGCTAAGTTCAATAAACTTAACTCCATAGTTTTTTTCGTATGCTCTTTTACCTGTTTCAGGATAAATCTTGCCTTTGTACTTCTTAAGATGTTCGCAATAATCTCTTTCAGTGTATGCTTTATTTCCACAAACTGAACAAACACCCCATTCAACACTAGCACCCATAGAAACATCGTGAATAACACCTGTTCTAATATTTCTTGCTATATCTGGGTAAGCTTCTTCATCTACAAAGAAAGTACAGTAAACACAATCTTCTTCTTCATCCCACTCAGCATAAACCACCATACCTTTTGCTTGTTCGATATCATCATTCTTGTGGTTTGTGTAGATTGGTACGCCTTCAAATGTTTTATATGCAGGGATTTTTTCTCCCTTAATTTCAGCTTCTTTTAGTAATTCTTCTTTAGAAAACAAGTCACCATTAGCATTAACAACATCTGCATCAATAGCTCTGGCTCTTACCCATAAAAGTTTTGCACCTTTACGAGCTTGCATTTCTTTAACAATGTCAAAATCTTTATATTTTTCTAAAACATCTTTAGGATCAGCATATAATGATTGCAAACCAATTTTAGCAGCTTCTCTCATTTGTGAGGAAGCTGTTTTTAATAAATGGTCTCTTGCTATATCTCGGTCATTTGAGTTGAGGAAACTATTGATTGTGATAGTTCCACCTTTTGCAACCTTAAACATTTATATTTTATCCTTTAAGTATAAACTTACTAAACATTTTATTTCTATTTTTGAAGCTTTTTTTCCTGTAAACAAAAACCCGTCGAAATCGACGGGTTTAGGGGTTCCCAGAAGATATTATACTAAATAATATCTTCATTAGTATTTGTCGATCCAGTTCTTCTTTTTATTGCTTGAATCAAAACATTGATACAATCTTGAGGATGATCATTCAATTCTTTGTCAGTAAATCTAACAATAATCCATCCGTGAGAAGCTAATTCTGAATCTCTTCTTTTATCTTTTGAGATTTTCTCTTGATTGTTATGCCATATTTCACCATCAGCTTCTACACCAATTTTCAAACTTGGTATAGCTGCGTCAAGTTGATAATCCATTGTTGGTCCAGCAGAATATTGAGCATATAAAGCATATGGCATATTCAAGGAAGTAAGCATTGCATAAAGTTTTTTCTCTAAAGAAGTAAAAAGTTTAGCTTGTGGCTTATCAATCTTTTTAGAAACAACAAATCTTACGTTTTCATTTTCAGAATATTTGTAACTTGTTAATTCTTCTAATGCTTCATAGTTTAATGGATGAGAACTTTCACCACCAAGAATAGGACTTCTTAAGTTACCATAGAGTCCTTCATAGGTCTCAGATATAGTCCCTACGTATCCTCTTCCTGTTACTGGTCTTAAGCTCTTAATAAAACCTTCGTGAGCTGCTGACTTAAATCTTGTCGCTGCAGTTCTAATGCCAAATTTGTTATCAATAACTTCATTATAAATACCATTCATAATGGACGAAGCTGTTTTATACATTTGGTCTCTTGTAGCTGCAGTTGGTGCAGGAGCGGCTGGGGCTGCTGGAGGCGGAGCAGCAGGAGCACCACCACCAGGAGCAGGAGGTGGAACTTCAACTGGAGGAGGACCACCAGGACCAGAAGGTGGAGGAGTAGCACCAAATCCTTCTCCAGTAACAGGACCACTACTAAAATTCATTGAGAAGCTAGGAGCACCAAAATTTTGATCACTCATAAAGTTGGAGCCTTGTTCAAATCTCAATCTTTCAATTTCTTGATCAGAGTCTAGTCCAAATGCTTCAATTAATGACACATTAGAAATGACACCATTTTGATTTGCAGTAACAAGCATCTGAAGTTTTCCAGTATCATCTCTGAGTTGTAAATCATCAAATTTGATTTTTGGATAAACTAATTCTTCTTGCCCTCTTTCACCTTCAGTGACAAATCCATTCCATTGAGCAACTGGTTTGAAAACATTTTGCTCTACCCAGTGAGCAACTTCTCTTCTAAAGGTCTCTAATCTTTGAGCCATCGCAAGAAGTCCAACTTGAGCATTGCCATAAGTTGGTCCCTCACCATTAAGAAGAGCTTTGTTGAGCATTACACCATCAAGGATTTCTTGTTCAATAACTTCAAACTCACCAGTAAGAGGATGGATCTTTCCAGTAGCTCCATACCACTCCATATCAAAATTATGGTGAGTGACAAGAGTCAAGTTTGGGTCATTTGCAATTGATGCAAGTTCGTCTTGAACATTGTCAATATCTTCTTGAGATGCAGGTCTTGTGTCGCTTCCAATTTTGACAACTTTAATTGGAATAATCAAGCGTTCAGCAATCATATACTGAGCTTGTCTTAATTTATCTTTATATGTAAGAATAGGGAATAGTGGACGTATCATAGAAACGCCATAATCTTCCCAAGGATTTGAACCATATTTGAAGTGATAAATTGAAATTTCATTGAGCTTAATAGGCTCATTTCTCATTATCATCTTCTTAACTTCATCAGGAATAGAATCGTAAATTTCTTTAGGTTGTCTTTCGTTTACAATTCTAACTTCTTCTGCAGATGGTTTATAAGCATAAGTTCCAGGAGTGTCAATCATTCCTGGGGTCTTAACAACATTATCTGGATTTAGTACTGATAAAGATTTCCAAGTTGCACCATCATGCTCACACTCTTTATTCTTTTTCTCGTCCCAGTTTGTACCGTGACAATGTGGACAATCAATAGAAAGAAGTGGGAATGCGTCTCCTAATAAAAAGTAAACGCCTGAAAGTTCTGGCAACCATTTTTGAAAGTTTAGTTTTTCTACTAATTTTTCAAAATAGTCTTTAACATAAGAGGAAGAACACTCAAGTTTCCAGCCAGAGAATGGATAGTTCTTATAAAAGTTTATTGCAGCTGAAACTTTAGGCTCATTGTTTCTCCACCAGTTAGCCCAAAGATAAACCTCACGTCTAGCGTTAGGGATTTGGAATGCTGATGAAGTGAGGAATGGAGAGTAAAAGTTAGGAGCAGTAGTGACATTATTTAAGCTAGCAGTTCTTTTAGCAGTTGGTCCTACACTAGAACCAACTCTACTGTTTGCGTAGTTTCTGTCTATATTGAATCCGCCGCTTATTTTACCTGCTTCACCCGATACTTGGAATGCTGAAGATCTAATAGCAGAGGCAAGTGAAATTCTATTTGCCATATTAAGTATTATACCCAGGTTCTATTAGAGGGCATATTTTGCCAAAACATAGGCTCATTTCTTTGAGATTTTGCTCTATATTCTCCAGCACCATTGTATAGAAATTGGGAACCTTTACCACGTTCTGTAGTAAGCATATTTGTGTCAACATCTTCTTCATCTCTTACTTCACTAAGTTGTTCTTCTAAGGATGAATCTTCTGGAGATGTTTCGTATCCAGGGTTATTGTTTATGACTGAAATATTTTCAGGATTTAATATGTTTAGGGTTTTAGGAGCAATAACTGATACAACATCAGCTTTTTCTTGTATTGCTCCTCCACCAAAGTTAGATTTGGCAACCCTATACCACATATTAGTATTCTCTTTTAGATTCTAAACTGTAATCTAAGCCCAATTCTTTTGCAAATTCTTTCAAGTCATTATCAGAATATTGATGACCCCAATCTTCATCATCAGCATCTGACAATAATGATTCAATATTTACTTTAGGATTTTTCTTGTTAGTTCTTCTATCTTCTAACATTTCATCCGCATTTTTGTCATCTGATGATTTCTTTGCGATTTTCTTATTCAACAATTGTGAGATAGATTCATCTGATCCATCTTCAGCGTCTTTGTTGATCTCATCTGCAAAATAAACTTCTTCTGATTTTCTGTTTTCTAATTGCTCAGGATAAGATTCCATTTCACCTTTTCTTGAGTAAAGTCCAGCATCATCAAGTTGATTTTCTCTTGGATTTTCAACATCTGATTCTTTATGGTTAAGTCTTCTCAAAAGAGCTTCAAGATAATCCAAACCTTCTTGATTCTTTCTCATAGGGGAAAGTTGATCATTTACTATTTTATTTGGATTTGACTGAGCTTGCTTTGGATGCTTAACTGGCTTGTCATCACCTTGATGACCATACTGTACAGATTTGCTTTCTGACAATTGAGTTTCTCTTGATTTTTCGATAGGATCCTTGCCTCTTACTTTGTTGGCTCCTCTATCACTTTCTTCAAATCTTTGTTCAAAAGTCTTTTCTAATTCTGTAAGTTTCTTGCTTCTTTCGCCTTCAGCTAAGTTAAGATTTTGATCATTGTCATCACTTCTGTGAACATCTAATCTTGACATAACTTGATCATGGCTTTGGAAAGCTACTTTGAGCCAATCTTGATATGCACAAGATACTGAACCATCTTTGGATAATCTTGAGTCAATGCAGTTTTCTCTACACTTTGAGATCTCCATAGGAACAGCGCCTTTACCTTGAAACTTACCTTTAGGACATAAAAGATAAGGCTCATTATGTTGAGTTGAAAGGGATGTATATGCTACTCTTCTATTTTCCTTAGGAGTAATATGTGAGTACCAGCTATGCAATGATTTAGCGATTGCAACGGAAGCTTTCTTATCATTAGAAAGAATGCATTTTCTTGCTTTCTTAATAAAGTCAAGTTTATTGTTAGTATCTGCAAAAGCAAAAAGTTTATCTAATGCATCTATAGATTGTATTTGCCAATAACCTGATGATTTTTCAGTATTTTTATATGCGACTCTTTCAAGTTTTGCTGCATCATTGGATTTGTCAATAAAATTTTGCAAAGCCATATATGCATAACGCAAAGTATGTCTTTCATTTGACAATCTAACATTTTGCATTCTTTTTTCTATGTTGCAAAGGACTTCATGAGCTTCGTGCTTAGGAAGAGCCATAATCTCTACAACTTTTTTAGGACCAAAGGATTGGACAAAATCTAAAACAACAGGATCTTTGATGTCAAAATCTTCATCATTAAGAACTGTAAAAGGATTATCCAATCTTGCTTTTTGATCTAATCCGTGTATCAAGTCTTTAATCATACCGTCAAGACCTTTTCCACCAATCTTAGGAGTTTCAGATTTATTTTCTAAAAACTTTTTGATTGTGTCTTCGTCTGTAGATTCAAATGTAGACTTGATTGTGTATCCTTTTTCCATTTTAGTTTCCTAATCCCAACATTGAAAGTTCGTCTTTATCAAAACCTCTTTCAATCAAGGCAGATTTTATTTGTTTTAACTCTTCTTTTGCACCAGTTTTACTAGCTGCTTCTTTGAAATCACCTTGAGGAGTTTTCTTGTCATAGTCCATAAGATCCATCAAAAAACAAGCTCTCATAATTAGTTCAGAGGTTGATCTTTTTGTGAAGTCTGGTTTTTTGTCATAATCAATTGCAGAAGTAACTTCTTTATTCTTGCTGTAAGTTGTGATTTTCATATCCTTAAGGGTCTTTTGAACTTCCTTAAGATTTTGAACATCTTGTTTGAATTCTTCTGTGTTTATAGTTCCAGCAGTTTTATCTGAATCTTGTTTCTTCTTCTTGTTATAATCTTTAACAATATCAACAGCTCTTTCGATTGTTTCTTTGTTCCAATATTTTAACTTAGCTAAATATCTAACAATGTCGTTCTTTTCGATACCATGATCAAGAAGTTTACCAACTTTTCCCATTAAAACTCTAAAAGGATTACCTCTGGTTTTTTTCTTTTTCTTAATTTGTGCTGTTCTAAAATTATACACGGCAACATCCTTTGATAATACTTCTTTTTCTATTTTGTTAGCGAGTTCTGAAGCAGTAGGATCATATTTATCAGTGTCTGGATCTTTAGTTCTTTTTTTAGGGTCTTTAGACATTAAGATAGCATCTGACAAACTGTAAAGATTTTTCTTTGTTTTGCTGTTTTGAACATTATCAGCAGTATCACTTACTTTAGAAGACATTTCTTGTAGATCGTAATTTGAAGATTTAACTTCATCCAGAACTTCTTTTAAGTCACTTTTCTTAACAGAAGTATCCTCTCCACCAAGATGAATATTATTAATTCCATTTGCTGGATTGCTAGCTAAAGGGGCTTCGAAATTAGATTTTCTTCTCATAGTTAATCGTTAAGATTATCGAAACTAATATCTATACTTCTATAGACATCTGAAAATGTTTGTGCTCTGTTTTGTGATGAATTGTGAATATCTTCTTGGATATTTTTCTTGATAGCTAATCTTTGCTCTCTAGCTTGATTGATGTTTGCTAATCTTAATGATTCTCTTTCATCCAAAGTATTAGGATCAACCATTCCAAAGCTTGATGTATGCTCAGAATCAGAAGATGTTCTTAAGATTGAATGAGCTCTTGAGCTAACAACATTTGCTTCTCTCAAAGATCTGCTATGCTTTTGTTCCCAAGATTGATGCTTTGATGCTCTTGCTTCTCTTCTGTGATTTTGATCTTCAACAGCTTGTGCACTAGTTGATTGTTGGCTGTTCAAGAATTCTTCTGTAATAGCAATCATATCTGGATTGAAAATATTTGAAGAACCTCTCAACATACAGTCCATATATTCATCAGCAGAATATGCTTTTAATCCACTTGTTGTTGTTCTTGCTGACAACCCTTCGTCATAATAACTATCTGCTCTCTTAATTGAGCCAAATTCTTGAGAAAGGATTCTGTCAGCTATACTTGCATCTGTTAAGTCTTGATATTTAGAAGCTCCAGAAATCTTTTCCCAGGATTTGTCAAAATTAGCAGCTTCTTTTTGCATTCCAACACTTTGCTTAGCTATCTTCATTCTGTTATCGGTTGAGTTATTTTTGAGCTCTGCATATGGATCATCTTCAATCTCAACAGAAGCACCAATAAATCTTTTTTCGATAAAATTAGGAATGTTATTTGTGTCTTGTACTTTTCTAAATCTACTCATTATTTTTGTCCTGGTTATAATTCAAGTAATATCCCAGGGAAATACCCTGGGATATTTATTCTTGAGGATTATTTGTCGTATTTCTTTGTAAAGAGTGCGTCAATCCACTCTTGATCTCCGTAACCAAGCTCATTTTTCCAGTAATCTACTAATCTTGAATAATCAGCATCTGAAAGTGTAGCGGTTTTGACCATTGAACTTGCAGCAGCGATCTTGACGTTTGATTCTAAATCAGATGAAAGAACTTTCTTGATTTCAGAAAGATTGTCAGCAACTTTGGTTGTGCCAAGCATAGCTTCGACATATTCTTGTGGGAATCCAAGTTCAGCTGCCTTTGATGCAAATGCTCTTTTAGAAGCAGTTGTTAATCTATTTACTGGAGCAAAATCATTGTCAACTGAAGAAGCTACTCTTACTTGATTTTCTTCAACGTTTTGAACAAGCGCTTCTCTGTAAGCTCTTCTTTGTGCAAGTCTTACATTCTTTTCATTTTCAGCTGCAACTCTTGTTTGAATTTGTGAAGCCAATCTGACTCTTCTTTCATGTCTTGCTGCTAAAATGGTATTAGCGAGTTCTTGATCACCAGATGCAATAGCTGCTTCAACAGCTTCAGCACTTAATTGTGAAGGATGGGTGAAATGAACATATGCTTTTCTCTCAGCCTTAGTTTTAGGGCCTTTTCTTTTCATATCGTCTTTAGGCTCTTCATCTTCACATTCGCAAGGATCACAATCACACTCTGGGCACTTGTCTGAATCTTCATCATCATCAGATTCAGCTTTCTTCTTGCTTTTGCCCCTGCCATTCTCTTCCATCCACTTTCTTAAGCCATCTGGAATACCTTTCTTAGCTTCTTTCATATAAGCTGACTTGTGATCCATCGAAGCTTCTTCATTATCATCATTATCTTCAGCGTACATATTTCCAGATTTTTTGTCATCATGGTCTTTGCTATATTTGGAATACATATTTCCAGATTTTCTGTCATCATGCTCTTTATTATCTTCAGCATACATACTTCCAGATTTTCTGTCAGTGTCTTTACCGTGTTGAGCAATACCATCAAATGCTTCTTCATTTGCATCATGAAGCGCTTCCATAAGTTCGACAGGAACTTTTTTCTTTTCGTCTTTTGCTTCGGCTAATCTTTGGTTAAAGTTATCCCAATCTATACCTTGAAAAACAAGGTCAGAATCAAGAGGATCTTCTTGAAATCTGTTTGGGAAAATTCTATCTGCCATAATTGTTTTTTCTCCTCAAGAAAGAATACATTAAAGATTTCTTATTCAAAAATATAAAATCCTGTATGTATTTATTTAGTTTCTTTATTCAAAATAAGCTTTTTTCCCTTCAAAACAAGCTTATCTCCAATTTTAATATTTAGTTTTTCAAACGTGCCTTGATTTGCTTCTACAACAAATTGCACATTATTTGACTTTGGAACACACGATTTTTCACTATTAGCTTGCATATCTTTGATGTCCAATATTTTATAATCTTTGTCTAAAAATGCTAAAGATAAACCAAAATCTACATTTTTATTCCAAAAAGAATGATTATCTGGAAAATCAAACTTGAAGAAAACTACTTCGTTGTCGTCTAAAGGATCTGCAAACATCAAACCTTTAGCTCTTGACTTATCGTCATCAGCTACAAATCTAATATCAAATTCATCACGGAATTTGCTACTAGTCAGTCAAGAACCAACTTTCTTAAATCTTTCACTAGAAGCTTTCACACTTCTAGCTGCTTCTAAATCAAATCTGTCTTTTGTTCTTGATTTTCTAAATTCATTAACAGTTTCTTGGCTTAAGTAATGATCTCTCAAAGCTAACTTTGCTCTATCTGTTAATTCTACACTTCTGCCATATCCCTTGATCAATCCAGCAGTCTTAAGTGCTAAAATATCGTTGTCAGATATTTGATTAGGAACATTACAAATTTTTGAGTCTTTATGAAGTGCAATTTGACTTGCTGCTGTTACTAAATCATCTTGATTTGAGTCAATAGCCTTAAGAATTTCAATATCTCTATTGCTAAGTTTTGCAGCTTCTCTTTTTGGTGCAGATGAAACTCCAAGTAACTGAATCTGGATATCTGAAAGACCTAATCCTTCCATTGAAGGACCATCAAAAATTTCAGCGTGTAAATCTAATGAATGAACTGGTTTGATTGGTAATGGCATAATTGTTTCTCCTATAAAACTCTATTTTCTGGAATTCTTGTAATGGCTGGATCATTGCTTCTATTTTCCCATTCATAATCATCAAGTGGATCACCCGAATGATTCAGTGCATCCATAGAAGGTGATTTAGCAGGATATCTAAACTTTTCTCCTGTTGAATCTTCACCATTCAATTGAGCTTCTATACTTCCCTCGTCACTTGCATCTAATGGTAAAGGGTGACCATCAGGAACTCTTTTTCTTTGACTTGCTCCCCCACTATCAGTTGGCTCGCCTTGGTTAAATTTGTCATTGTTTTTATGGATAGGCGCAATAGTTTCCCATTCTTCGTAATGAGCTTCACCATTTTGACCTAATCCACCACCGTATGGATAATATGAAGAAATCTTACTGAACAACTTATCTGAAATACTAAACTTATAATTTTTGTCAAGTAACTCACATACTTTTATGATTATTAATGGATTATTATTCATTAGAATGAGTGTCCTGAGTTTCCATAGAAGTAAATTGGATAAACGTCTTCTAATCCATCAATAGTATTCTTCTTAAAATCTTTTCTGTCAGCATAAGTAGTATCTGACTCATTTTTTCTAAGATTTGATTCTATGCCCTTATCTAAATCAACAGTTTTAAGTGCAGAACCTTCAGGTACTACACCCATTTCTTTTCTAGGATACACATTAGCTCTTCCATCAGGACTAATGTAATCATTTATTGTTGTTTCGTTGTAAAGATCAGAAGTGTAGTCTCTGTTAGCTTTAGCCCCGTTGTCAAGATAATCATCTAAGCCTTGCCAACCATCTTTAGTTTCAATTTGTTTGTAAGACATTTCAGGCCATCTGTCATAAACAGCAGTATCAAATTGACTTCTTTCATCTTCAGGATATTCTTTTTGAATCCTATTTCTTCTACCTGTAGCGTGACCTTCTGCTATACGATTGATATCTTGATCTGAAATAGCAAAATGCAATCTGGAAGGCTTATCAGGATCAGAGTATTGTTCTCTTGGATATTGTGTGTCTTTGTTGTATTTTCTTCTTGATTGCAAACTTTCTTCTCTAGTCGTAAAATGTTCTTCTTTTATTTTGATATTTTCTTTTATGTACTGTGGAGAATTTTTAATTATACTTTCTGCTTCAAGTTCTAAAGATTGTTTATAGTTATGCAAAACAGCCTTAAGCTTTACTCTAAGTCTTTCTGAAGGATCTAAAATATAGTTAGCTGCTTCTTGTTCAGGATTTTGTTTATGAAAAATACTTAATCTTGTTTCTAAGTTTTTATCAGATGGTGCAGGATCCATATGAGTTTTTGAAAGTATCTTTTCAAAACTCATATCCTCATCAATATAGTTATTGATGCCTCTAGCGCCTTGTCCAACACCCATAGGTTTTTTGCCAGGAGTAAATGGAGATGCTTGACCACCTCCTCCAACGCCACCAAATTGAGCTGTTTTGATATTCTTAGACATACTGATTACTTCTCAAAAAATATATAACAAACCTTTAATTATCTAAATCTTGCACTTAGATTTACCATTTTAGATTTTGGTAATCTTTGAATCATTTTTGAAGTTAGACACTCATAAGAAACGGCAGCTATACAGTCACAAATGTCATCTTTATAGCCAGATAAAGCTTCTATGTAATATCTTTTACCTTTCCATTTCTTTTGTAAGAATAAAAATTGAATTTTAGCTTCTTGAATTTCATTAAGAGAAATTATTCTATTTTCTGAATCACAATAACTTCCCCCAGAAAGATCATAAATATCAATTCTGTCGTCTCTAATAAGTTGTGAAAGTTCTGTATATATTTTCTCTTTGTATTCTTTGTTAAATTGTCTCTCTACAATAGGAACGCCAAAACTCTGCAATTTTATAACTGATGATTGTGAGTTCCATTGATCAATAGATACTTGCTTAAATCTAAATCTCTTATGTAAATCTATTACATAATCTTCAACTTCTTTTTCTCTTACAGGTTGATTTTTTGTCATAGGATTCCAAAAATGAACGTGATCAATAACAACTCTCTTTAGTGGAGTATGATCAGGACCTAATGAACCATACATTACTTCTGTATGAGCAATAACTAAAGCGTAATAGTCTGAAGTTCTTGCAGGATCAAGATGGCAGAAATAATCAAATAATCCATCTGCTCTTTCTTTTCTAGGAACCATAGACATACTCTTGAACATTCTTTCAATGTCTTCATTTACAAACATTGGATCAGATGAAGATGCTCCAAATTCTGCTCCATATTGCATTTGAAATTCTTGAGGATCTTTTTTCTTTTGACTATCCAACCATTCTTTATCAATGTTTGGATTTGTTAACCAAGTTGGAAGTCTCATTACAAGAGTAGTAGGATCTTCTTGTCTATTCTCGTGTAAATCATAAAGCAACCCAATTGGACCTTTGGGGTTGGAAAGAAGCATCATTTTTCCGTCTTTACCAAATGTAGCAAGAGATGGTTTCAAGTCATCATATAAACCATAATCAACGCCAGATTCAGGGTTGTCTCCTGCCATAGCTGCAACTTCGTCCATAATGATTGACCAACAAGTTAAACCAACAAGACCTGAAGCATTACTAGAACCGCATCTAAGAACCAAACTACCCGCAAAAAGATTGATATTTTGCTCTTTTCTTCTTACATTCTCTTCTCTATCGTGTTCAGTATAGAATCGCATTTCTAGCTCAGTATCTTTACCAATATAAGGGGCAAAGAATGGAGAAGCTAAAACTGTTTGCTTGATCTTTGAGAAGATTGCTTTTTTAGCCTGTTCTTCATTACGAGCAACATTGAGAAGAACTATTTCATCAAATTCCATCAAGCCATATCTTGCTTGAGGATGTCCCATAGATATCAATCTATAAAGCTCATAAAGAGCCATAGCAGAAACAAGGAATGATTTTCCAGAACGTCTCCCAAGTACTAAAACTAATTCTTCAAACTTATATCTTTTAGTGCATTTTTCTTTTACTTGCATTCTAAGTTTTGGATCAAACTCATCAGAATAAAGTAAATCAGATTCACTTTGAAAAGCATCTATAATAGGTCTTGCTTCTAATATTTCTACTTGTCTTTCAGCATCAGGGTTAGTAGCCTCATCTTTAGCATACTTATATCTAGCTTCTCTAACATCATTTTTTAGCCTTCTACATTGAAGACAGGGAGAGTTTACTACATTGAAAATTGTTTTGAATTGTCTTCCATCAGATCTTGCTTTTAGGAATTCATTTTCATTTTTTTGGATATAATCCCAAACACATCCCTTACAGTCATCTTGATTATCAGACTCATTTATTACAAGATTAGTATTACCTTCTTGTCCCATATAGAAACACTTAAGGATAAGTTTTTGCCAGGGATAAGGTTTTAGATTAC
>JACCDJ011574028.1_pt1 | contig 18470 bp, 14 predicted proteins | sample 7444481 | NCBI WGS metagenome assembly JACCDJ01 (sample SAMN15323435, study PRJNA562643) | freshwater metagenome | isolation source: river surface water | place: USA:Blue River Watershed | collected 2017-08-15 | reverse complement strand
GGGCTCAAGGCGAGGCAGCATCAGGGACAGCCGGGTGCCGAATGCGCCCGACTCGATGAGGCAGTCACCCCCGAGCGACTGCATGCGTTGTTGCATGCCACGCAAGCCCATGGCCGTGGGTCGAGCGATGGCGCTGCCAGGGTCGCCTGCCGACCAACCCGGGATGCCGCAACCGTTGTCCTCGATGACCAGTGTCACGCCATCCGGTTTGGCGCACAGACGCACAAGAATGCGTGTGGCCTGGCTGTGACGCAACGCGTTGCTCAGGCCCTCGTGCGCGGCTTTGTACAAATGGAGTCCTCCTTCGGAGGAGAGGACGCCCACCTCGTCGGGCTCGTCAAAGTCCACCTGGATGCCCAGTGGTTGTCCCCACCGGGCTGAGCGCTGGCACAGGCTGCGCAAGGCCTCGGTCAGAGTTTCGGAGGCGGTGTGCAGCGGGTTGATGGCAAATCGCAACTCTTCGATGCTGCGTTCAATCTCGTCTTGCAGTTGCGTGGCGACCAAGGGCGCAGTGCGGGTTCGCCACAGCATCAGATTCAGGCGTGCACCCACGCCATCATGGATGTCACGGGTGATGCGGTCGCGTTGAGCACGCAAGGCCTGCTCATGCTGGCTTTGCACCCGACGATGGTGCAAATGGTCCTGTACCAGCAACCACAGTGACATCACCACAAAGACCGGTAAGGATAAATGGGTGAGGTAAATGGGTTGCAACAGCAGCGAGTAGCTGGGTTGCGGCAACGCCTGCAGCCAAGAGGGCGGCAATTCACCCGCTTGAAGCGCATAGTCGTGCCAGGCCAGCGCCGCGGTGAAGACGCCATGCAGGCCCAACCCGGTCACCTTGACAACATCGCGCTGTCTGAGCCCCAGGCTGACAAGAATCAGACTGCCCGTCACATAGCAGAGGACTGCCGCGCCGGTCCACACCACGTCCAGCCAGGGCTCGGCTTCAGGGCCTGCAAACGCAAACACCAGCCAGCCGCCTTGCAGCACGCACAGCAGCAGCACGTTCAACCAGCCTGGCATGGTGTGATGGAAGATGGCGGTGAGAAATCGCAAGACCACATAAATCAGGGTGCCGGTACAGGCATACAGCATCAGGCGCCAGACAAACCATGCCCGCAAAGGCAACTCTGGGGTCAGGGCCAGGGTAAACAACACGCCCCAGACCAGCGAGGTCAGACCCCCATAGACGTAGGTGACGGAGCGAGTGCGCCAGCCAATCGCCAAGACAAACAAGCCCACCACGATCGACAACAGATTGACGGTGGTGGGCAAGGTGCTGCTGAGCAACAAAAACCGGTCATGCCAGGGTTGCAGGTCGATCAACTCGCCTTGCAACACGGGGGCCACATACCAACCCCGCAGATGGCCCGTTTGTTCCACCTGTATCTGAATCGGCCCGTGCGCCTGCAGCAAGGCATGGGGTAGCGTGACCAACACCGGTCGGTACCAGTGATGAAAACTCTCGGGCGTGGACATGGGCAGTGAGTACACGGTGGCCTGTCCGACCTTGACCGTCAGACCCTGTACGGGTTGTGGAAAAAGCAAGGCTGGCAAGCGTTGAGTTGCCACGGAAGGCGGCAGCGACAGAGACCACTGCACCTGCAGCAATCCCGACTGCGCCTGACGGACGTAATGGGGCAGGGTGACGGGGGTGTCGGCGCCGCCCATGGTGCGCAGATCCGCCTGGATCAGCACATTCATCGTTGCATGGGAGAGGGAGCACAGCCCCAAAACCGCCAGCACACACCAGCGCCATGCCCTTGACAGAGCCCACGCGTGCTGGCTCACCCCGTGAGTGAACAGCCCACTCACAACAACCCGAGGTTCAGTGCTGACTGCACCGCCTCCATTTTGTTGCGCACATTCAGTTTGCGGTAGATGCTGCGCAAATGCTGGTTGACGGTGAAGATGGAAATGTTCAACTGGGGCGCAATGCTTTTGGCAGGCAAGCCGATTTGCACCAGACTCAGCACTTTCAGTTCCTTGGGCGTGAGCGCTGCTGGGGTTGCTCCCGCGGTGGAGCGCTGTGCCGTTTGTGGATGGCGTTGCGCCATCTCCTGGATCACAATTTTGCTGGCCAGACCGCTCAGCACACCGCCCTCGTTGACCAGGGTGATGATGTGATGCAGGAGGTGATCGGGAGGCTCGGATTTGAGCAAGTAGCCGTGTGCCCCCATTTCCAGGCTCGACAGGATGTGTTTGGGGTCGCCCAAGGTGGACAGCACCATGACACGGGCGGTAGGTTGCACCCGAGCGATGTGCTGGATGACCGTTTGCCCCGATCCATCGGGCAGTCCTAAATCCACCAGAAACACATCAGCATGGCTGGTGCGGATGTTGTCCAGCGCCAGCGCCACCGTATCCACCCAACCACACAGTTGCAAGAGCGGATTGGTGCGAATCAGATCCACCAGTTGTCGACCGAATTCGGGGTCGTCTTCGACCAGAAATACTTGGATAGTCATAGCAAAAAATTGGATTCTGCAATGGCAAGCTGCGCCCGAAAATAGCACCTTGCATCTAGCAATTTCATGCAGGGCCTGGCTCTAAAATCAGTGCATGAACGAATCGTTGTGGGTCTCCACGGGCGTGGTCGCGTTGGCCGAAATGGGGGACAAGACCCAGTTGCTGGCGTTTGTGCTCGCCGCCCGTTTTCGCAAACCCGTGCCCATCGTGTTGGGAATTTTGCTAGCCACCCTCGTGAACCATGGGCTGGCGGGGGCCCTGGGGGCCTGGATCACCCAGGTACTGAGTCCGGGGGTGCTGCGTTGGGTGTTGGGCCTGTCGTTCCTGGCGATGGCGGCCTGGACCTTGATACCCGACAACATCGAAGAAGACGAGACCCACGTGGCCGGTCGCCTGGGGGTGTTTGGCGCCACCCTGATCACTTTTTTTCTGGCCGAAATGGGGGACAAAACCCAAATCGCCACCGTGGCCATGGCTGCCCACTACGCCACGCCGGTGATGGTGGTGGCCGGGACCACGTTGGGCATGTTGATTGCGGATGTGCCGGCTGTGTTTGTCGGCAACCGGTTTGCAGACCGAATTCCGATGCGATGGGTGCATGGCATTGCGGCCGCGATCTTCGCGGCGCTGGGAATAGCCACCTTGTGGGGCGCGGGAGCCGGCTGGGGGTTCTGACGCACCGCTACAGCGGCGGCAGGCGACGTGGGACGGACAGTCGCTCCCACGACGAGGGGCGCAGGGTGATGGTGTCGCAGGCCGGTGTGCAGCGACACAGCAGTACCTGGCCTGCCTCACACTGGTCGTTGGTCATGGGCCAGGCATCCACGGGCATGACCTCGCCTTGCACCAGTTCGGCGGCGCACAAACCACAAATGCCTCGTCGACAGGCATAAGGCAGCGCGATGCCCTGTGCATGGGCGGCGTCCAGAATGGGTTGACCCGGACGACAGACAATGACGACGTCACTGTGCGCAATCACCACATGTTTGTAGTTCTCTGCGGGGGTGGTGCTCATGCGAATCGCCCAATACCAAACTCAGGCCAGTCGCCGGGCAAAGTGCCGCTGCTCGAGACCGAGATGCCCTGCGTCACCCACAGGGCGGTTCGAGCGGCAGCGGCCAACCCTACATGGCCATGGCCGCAGGCATACCACAGACCCTCGCAAGCGGGTGATGGCCCAATCACGGGCAAACCATCGGGAGTCGAGGGGCGGTGCCCCATCCAGCGCGACAGGTCTTGGCGTCGCGCGTCTGGGTTGAGGGCCGGGTAGGTGCGGCGTGCATGAGCCAACAGCACACCAGCCCGGGCCCAATCGGGGTCAGCCCCCGGACGCGCCAGTTCCACTTGACCGGCCAGTCGCAATCCCTGAGGCGTCATGGTGTTGGCCATGCGCCCATCGCTAGGCATGATGGGGATGGGCAGATCCAAGGCCGCGTGCGGCAAAACCACGTGGTAGCCCCGCTCACTGGCCAGAGGCAAGACATCGCCTGCCTGGCGTGCCAACTGGGGCGAGTCAATCCCTGCGGTGATCAACACGCGATCGAACCCGCAAGGCCCAGGGTCCGTCAGCACGCCGGTGCACCGGCCTTGCTGCAGTTGCAGACCTTGCACCCGGGCCTGACGGTGTTCTGCCCCGAGGCGTTGTGCAGCTTGCAGCAACAACCGCACATAGTCACCCGGGTCACTGCACCAGGCCCCTTCGGGTACCCAGAGGCCCAGCTGTCCGGCGCGAGGCAATGCGGGTGCCCGCGCCTGCAACGCATCGCCTTCCAGTTCCACCCAGGACACGCCGAGTTCTCGTCGCAGTTGCCAGGCCATGGCGTCGGCCTCGAATGCACCGCGATGGGGATACACGTAGAGCAAGCCGGTGTGATGCAGCAGGTGACCAGCATGGGCCCATTGTGCGAACTCGCGATGACGATCAGGGGCATCGTGAAGCAGGCGATGCAAAGACCTGGCCGTCGCTCGAACCTTGTTCCAGGTGCTACCGGCACGCACAAATCGCCACAGCCAGGGCATCAACCAGGGCAGGGACGAGGCACGCAGCGCCAAGGGGCCCTGCCGGTCCAGGAGATAGCCAGGAATTTTTTTCCACAACCCGGGCGAGGACATGGGCAGGATGGAGGCCGGGCTGATCCAGCCGCCATTGCCATGGCTCGCTGCGTGCGGCCCGCCAGGGCGGTTGGGGTCAAACACGGTGACCTCATGGCCTTCGCGGGCGAGGGCAAGGGCACAACTCGCACCCACAATGCCCGCGCCCACCACCCCGATGCGCAAGCCGTTCATACGTGCCGCCCGGATCGCAGGGGAAGCGGTGTCAGCATGCGCTTGGCGACTGTAGTTGTATACAATTTGGTCATTTCAACTTCACCATGTTGCCATGGTGCCAGCCGGAGAGGTCGACATGCCGCAAAGTTCAGACAACACGACCACCCGCGTGATTGTCACGGCACTCACACGTGCCATTGTCGAACATCGGCTGCACCCTGGTACCAAGCTGGCCGAGCAGAAGCTGGCAGACCACTTTGGCGTGTCGCGCACCTTGGTGCGACAAGCCTTGTTCCAATTGGCGCAAAAGCGCCTGATACGCATGGAACCGTCGCGCGGCGCCTTCGTGGCCACCCCCTCCTCCGAGGAAGCGCGTGAGGTGTTTGCGGTGCGACGCATGATCGAGCTGGAGATGACGCGCACCTTTGTGCGTGAACTCAACCCCCAGCGTCTCAAAGCCCTCAAAGAGCATGTGGCGCAAGAGCGAGCAGCCGTGCTGCGGGGGGACGTGCCGGGGCGCACCGAATTGCTGGGCGACTTCCACGTGCGCATGGCCGAACTCCTGGGTAACCAGGTGTTGGCCCAGTTGCTCGGGGAGTTGATTTCACGCTGCGCGCTCATCACCCTGATGTACCAGAGCAAGCACGATGCCGAGCACTCGGCCGAGGAGCATGCCGAGATTCTCAAGGCCATGGCCGACCGTGATGAAGCCCTGGCCGTGCGCCTGATGGATGAGCATCTCGGCCATGTGCAAAACAGCCTGACGCTGGACCGCCGCGTGCCCAGCAATGACATTGCGCTGGCCTTGAACTGACCCCGCACACCGGCGCATCCGCGTGTGATGCGCTAGGTGGGACGTCTTCCCTGGCGCCACCAGACCAGCCAGGCCAGCAAGGCCGCGGGCAGGAATACCCAGTGCGAGGAGGGGCGATCCGGGTTGGGCAGTTTCAGCTCCACCAGCTTGTAGCCTTGCTCAACGCCCAGCTTGCGCGCCCGGCTGCCGAACTTGACGTTGGCCACTTCGATCTCGTCGCCCAACTGGCTGAAGGTCACCCCCCCACTGCGCAAGCGCTCGCGCCCACTGCTGCCTTCACCCAGCGGCAAGGCCACGGTTTTCACGATCGGGTCGCCGTCCAGGTCTTCGCCTGCGATACCCACAACTAACCAGTCATCGGCCTGCAGTCGGTCGGCCACCGCGTAGAGCGTCGAGGCCGGTGCGCTCACATACTTGGGATAGAAACGGTCCACCACCCAGTCTGGGCGGAAGAACAGGAAGGTGCACAGCAAGAGCGCCACCACCTCCAGCGGACGGCATCGTTGTCGGAACCAGTTCATGGTGGCCGCTGCAAAGAGCAACGAGGCGATGACACTGCCCGCGCACACCAGGACCACATCCGCCCAGCCTTGTAACCCGATCAGCAGCAATTGCGGGTTGAAGATGAACACAAACGGCAGGATCGTGGTTCGCAGGCTGTACCAGGTGGCTTGCCAACCTGTGGCATTGGGATCATCGCCCGAGATGGCCGCTGCGGCATAGGAGGCCAGTCCCACAGGTGGGGTGACATCGGCCATGATACCGAAATAGAACACGAACAGGTGCACCCCAATGAGCGGAATGACCAGGCCGCTGCGCGCACCCAATTCCACAATGACCGGGGCCATCAGCGTGGCCACCAGGATGTAGTTGGCCGTGGTGGGGACACCGGCACCGATGATCAGGCAGATGAAGGCGGTGAGCACCAGCATGACGAGCACATTGCCCGCTGAGACCATTTCGACAAAATCGGTCATCATGAGGCCCATGCCGGTGAGCGTGATCACGCCCACGATGAGGCCAGCACTGGCGCAGGCCACGCCAATTCCGATCATGTTGCGCGCGCCCAGGACCAGGCCCCGCCACAGATCGGCAACGCCTTGACGCAAAGCCGCCACCCAGGACGGTCGGTGATCAGCCGGTCGAAACACCGACAGCATGAAAGGCTGCAGCAACACCATGGCCATGGTGCACACCGTGGCCCAGAACGCTGAGAGGCCGGGTGAGAGTTCTTCGACCATCAGCGACCACAGCAGCACCACAATCGGGATGAAAAAGTGCAGCCCGGCGCGCACCGTGGGCCAGGGCAGCGGGAGATGCACTTGCGGTGCTTGCGGGTCGTCCACCGGGATGTCGGGGTAGCGCGCCGAATAGGCCATGAGCACCCCATAGACCACCAGGGTGGTGAGTGCCAGCGCCCAGGAAGCCAGATCGCCGGTCAGGGCCTGTACACCCAGGATGAGGTAATACACCGCGGCCACCACCACGGTGGTGCCACTCAAACCCAGCCCCCAGCCGATCAGACGTTCTCGCCAGTCGGGTTGCCGCTCCCGTGTGAGCGGTCGCAGGCCGTATTTGAGCGCCTCCAGGTGCACGATGTAAAAGAGTGCCACGTAGGAGATCACGGCGGGCAAGGCGGCATGGCGGATGATTTCCGAGTAGGGGATGCCCACGTACTCCACCATCAAAAATGCCGCCGCTCCCATCACCGGCGGCATGATCTGACCATTGACCGAGGACGCCGCTTCAATCGCCCCAGCCTTGACCCCCGAGTAGCCGGTGCGCTTCATGAGCGGAATGGTGAAGATGCCGCCCGAGACCACATTGGACACCGACGAGCCCGAGACCACGCCATTGAGCGCCGACGACACCACCGCCACTTTGGCCGGCCCGCCACGCAGGTGGCCCAGTGTGGCCAGTGACACTTGCAGCATGTAATTGCCCGCGCCGGCAATGTCCAACAACGTGCCAAACAGCACGAAGAGAAAAATGAATTGCACCGACACGCCCAGTGCCACGCCGTACACCCCCTCGGTGGTGAGCCACATGTGGGAGATGAAGCGCGAGAGCGACGCGCCGCGGTGTTGCAGCACATCGGGCATGTAAGGTCCGGTGAACACAAACAGGATGAACAACCCGGTGGTGATCAGCATGCCAATGCCCATCGAGCGGCGCGTGGCTTCGAGCATGATCACCACACCCATCACCCCGATCACAATGTCCTGGGTGGTGGGCGCGCCGGGTCGCAGGGCCAGTTGGTTGTAAAAGGTGAAGAGGTACGCGCCGCAAAAGGCACCCACGCACGCCAGCAGCCAGTCGCTCCAGGGAATGACCTGCCGTGAGGACGACTTGAAGGCCGGAAAGGCACAGAACCCCAAAAAGATGGAGAACGCCAGGTGAATGGCGCGTGCCTCGGTGTCGTTGAAGATGCCAAAGCCCAACGCAAACGGCAGGGGTGAGGCGTACCAGACCTGGAACAGCGACCACAACCCAGCCACCACGGCCAGTGCCTGGCCGATGGTGCCGCCGGGTTCGCGTCCGCCTAGATCAGCTTCCTTGACCAGCTGGTCAAGTTCTTCTTGTGAGTGGCTAGCCAGTTGCGACATGGATCACTTGATCCAGCCCTTTTCCTTGTAGTAGCGAACAGCCCCCTCGTGCAGCGGAGCGCTCAAGCCGTCCTTGACCATGGTGGTAGGCGACAGGTTGGCCAGCGCCGGGTGCAACTTCTTGAACTCATCGAAGTTGTCAAACAGCGCTTTGGTGACCTGGTAAACCGTTTCGGGTGAGGTTTTGGCCGAGGTCACCACGGTGGCCATCACGCCATAGGTCTGTGTGGCCTGCGGGTTGTTGGGGTACAGACCACCGGGCAGGGTGACCTTGGCGTAGTAGGGCTTCTCGGCCACCAGCTTGTCGATCACCGGACCGGTCAGGGAGACCAGCTTGGCGCCGCACGAAGTGGTGGGGTCCTGGATGTTGGCCGACGGGTGGCCCACGGCGTAGTAGAAACCATCGATCTTGCCATCGCACAACGCGGGGCCGTGCTCATCGGCCTTGAGTTCAGCGGCCAGCGAGAAATCGGTCAATTTCCAGCCCATGCCGGCCAGCATTTCCTCCATCGAGGCGCGTGTCCCCGAGCCTGGGTTGCCCACGTTGAAGCGCTTGCCCTTGAAGTCCTCGAACTTGCTGACGTTGGCTTCCTTGCGGGCCAGCACGGTGAAGGGCTCGGGGTGGACGGCAAAGATGGAGCGCAGTTCGCCATAGGCGTTGTCCTTGAACTGGCCCAGGCCCTTCACCGCGTTGAACTGCACGTCAGACTGGGTGAACCCAAAGTCAAGTTCACCCGCGCGGATGGTGTTCACGTTGAACACCGAACCGCCGGTGGACTCGACCGAGCAACGAATGCCGTGTTTGGCGCGGTCCTTGTTGACCAGGCGGCAGATGGCGCCGCCGGCCGCGTAGTACACCCCGGTGACGCCCCCGGTGCCGATCGTGACGAACTTTTGCTGGGCATGAACCGTGGGGCTCAGCAACAGGGCAGTGGCGCTTGCAGCCACGGTCAAAGAGGAACGAACGAGGGTCTTCAACATGCAAATCTCCAGGGTCAGGTTAACGATGCAATCGAATCACGGATCGCGAGGTCGAGTCGATCGACCAGCAGATCGATGTCTTTCTCGCTGATGATAAAGGGGGGTGCGAGCAACACATGGTCACCATAGCGGCCATCGACCGTTCCGCCCATCGGGTAAACCATCAAACCATGCTTCATGGCGTGTTGCTTGATGCGAGCGTGCAATTTGTGCGCCGGATCAAACGGGGTTTTGCGGGAGCGGTCCTGTACCAGTTCAATGCCCCAGAACAAGCCACGCCCACGAACGTCACCAATGTGCGGGTGCTGTGCCCAGCGCTGTTGCAACTGTGCTTGCAGGTAGCGTCCGCGTGCCACCACTTGGGCCAACAAACCGTCGCGCTCGATGACCTGTTGCACGGCCAGGGATGCCGCACACGCCATGGCATGGCCCAGGTAGGTATGACCGTGCTGGAAAAATCCCGAACCGGTACGCATGGCTTCGACCAGCCGACGCTGCGCCAGCACGGCACCAATGGGTTGATAGCCCCCGCCCAGGCCTTTGGCCACGGCCAGCAGGTCAGGCACCACGCCTTCTTGCTGGCAAGCGTGCAGGCTGCCGGTACGGCCCATGCCGCACATCACCTCATCCAGAATCAGTAGCACCCCATAGCGGTCGCAGACCTCGCGCACGGCCTTGAAATACCCGGGGACGGGCGTGAGCACACCGGCAGTGGCGCCCCCCACGGTTTCGGCCACAAAGCCCACCACACGGTCCTTGCCCAGGCGAAGGATGGTCTCTTCCAGTTCGCGGGCCAGTCGCAGCCCGTACACCTCGGGGGTTTCGCCATCGGCCAGCTCTCGGTAGGGGTAGCACGGGGCCAGGTGCGTGGCCGGCATCAGCAGCGGGGCAAAAGGCTCGCGCCGCCAGGCATTGCCGCCAATCGCCAACGCGCCCAGGGTGTTGCCGTGATAACTTTGACGCCGAGCAATGAAGTGTTGACGCTGGGGTTGTCCGATCTCGACGAAGTACTGTCGGGCCATCTTCAACGCCGCTTCAATGGCCTCTGAGCCACCGCTCACAAAGTACACATGGCTCATGCCCTCAGGTGCAGTCTTGATGAGCCGGTCGGCCAGTCGTTCGGCCACCTCGGTGGTGAAGAAGCTGGTGTGGGCGTAAGCCAATTGGTCAATCTGGGTGTGCATCGCCGCCAGCACATCGGGATGTGCATGCCCCAGGCACGATACGGCTGCGCCCCCGGAGGCATCGAGATAACGCTTGCCCTTTGTGTCAATGAGGAAGACGCCTTCACCCTTGGCCGCGGTGGGCGGCACTTGTTGCAACTGGCGGTGCATCACGTGGGTGGCGGGGGCGGACATGAGAGCTTTCTCGATCAATGTGGGACAAGAGAATTATGGGCAGTCGAGACATGGGTTGTTATCGGGACAACCCTTCTCGGGACAACCCTTCTGGGGAGAACCCTTGCGTCGCAGCGGTAACCTCGTACTAACACTCAGACCGCCCGCCCGCAATTTGGAGTAGCCTGCTTGCATTGATCATTGTGAGGAGGCTGCCGTGAACAAACCCCTGTCTGATGCCGAACTGGCTTTGCGTGATGCTGCGCGCGAGTACCACCGCAGCCCCACTCGCGGCAAGATCTCCATCTCGCCCACCAAGCCGCTGTCGAATCAGCGCGATCTGTCCTTGGCGTATTCGCCCGGGGTGGCCTATCCCTGCCTGGACATCCAGGCCGACCCGAGTCTGGCGGCCGAGTACACGTCCAGAGGCAACCTGGTGGGCGTGATCACCAATGGCACGGCGGTCCTGGGTCTGGGCGACATTGGCCCGCTGGCGGGCAAGCCCGTCATGGAAGGCAAAGGCTGTCTGTTCAAAAAATTTGCCGGCATTGATGTGTTTGACATCGAACTGGCCGAGCGTGATCCCGACAAGCTGGTCGACATCATCGCCGCGCTGGAGCCCACGTTGGGCGGTATCAACCTGGAGGACATCAAGGCGCCTGAGTGTTTCTACATTGAGCGCAAGCTGCGCGATCGCATGAACATTCCCGTGTTCCACGATGACCAGCACGGCACGGCCATCATCTCGGCGGCGGCCTTGCTCAACGGGCTGGAGTTGGTCAACAAGAAGATCGACCAGGTGCGCATTGCCGTCTCAGGCGCGGGCGCGGCTGCCATCGCCTGTCTGGACGTGATGGTGGGCATGGGCGTGAGTCTCAAGAACATTTATGTGTGTGACTCCAAAGGCGTGATCTACCAGGGACGCCCGGGTGGATACGATGAAAGCAAGGCACGCTACGCCCAGACCACCGAGGCCCGCACGCTGGCCGATGCTGTGCGCGATGCCGATGTGTTCCTGGGCTGTTCGGCCGCGGGCGTGCTCACCGCCGAGATGGTCAAGACCATGGGCCCCCAGCCCATCATCCTGGCGCTGGCCAATCCGGAACCCGAGATTCGTCCCGAATTGGCCAAGTCGGTGCGTCCCGATTGCATCATCGCAACCGGTCGTTCGGACTACCCGAACCAGGTCAACAACGTGCTGTGCTTCCCCTACATCTTCCGCGGTGCCCTGGATTGCGGCGCCACCAAGATCACCGAAGCAATGAAGCTGGCCTGTGTGAAAGAGATTGCCGACCTGGCCAAGGCCGACATCAGCGAGGAGGTGGCCAGTGCCTACGCCGGCAAAGACTTGTCGTTCGGTCCGGACTACCTCATTCCGACCCCGTTTGACAGCCGCTTGATCCTGCGCATTGCGCCGGCGGTGGCCAAGGCTGCTGCCGAGTCGGGCGTGGCCACTCGGCCCATCACCGACTATGAGGCGTATCACCAAAGCCTGACTCGCTTTGTGTACCAGACCGGCATGATCATGCGCCCCGTCTTCCAGGCCGCCAAATCGTCCTCCCGCAAGCGCGTGGTGTACGCCGAGGGCGAGGACGAGCGTGTGCTGCGTGCTGCGCAGCTCGCCATCGAAGATGGATTGGCCACCCCCATCCTGATCGGGCGTCCGGCGGTGATCGAGGCGCGCATCGCCAAGGCGGGGCTGCGCATGAAGCTCGGACAGGAGGTGGAATGCGTCAACCCTGAAAGTGATGCCCGCTTTCGCCAGTACTGGGAAACCTACCACCGGCTCATGGGACGAAACGGTATCACCCCCGAAGCGGCCAAGGCCGCGGTGCGCCGCTCCAACACGCTGATCGGTGCTCTGGCCCTGCACCTGGGGGACGCCGATGCCTTGCTGTGTGGGGTGGTGGGGCAGTTTGATGCGCACCTCAAACATGTGCGTGACATCGTGGGCCTGGCGCCCGAAGTGCCGGGACTTGCCACGCTGAATGTCCTCATGTCGCAAGATCGCACGCTCTTCATTGCCGACACCTACGTCAATGAAAACCCTTCCGCGGAATTGCTGGCAAGCATCGCCTTGATGGCTGCGCAGGAGGTGCAGCGGTTTGGTTTGCCCCCCAAGGTGGCTTTTTTGTCGCACAGCAATTACGGCAGTTCATCGCGCGGATCGGCGCAGAAGATGCGACAAGCCCGAGATCTCTTTCACCACCTGGCCCCGGACATCGAATGCGATGGCGAATTGCAAGGCGATGCGGCGTTGTCCGATGCGGTTCGCCGCAGCAGCCTGATGGACAGCACGCTGAGTGGCGAGGCCAATCTGCTGATTTGTCCCAACCTGGACGCGGCCAACATTCTGTTCAATGTCATCAAGGTGACGGAAGGTCACGGCGTGACGGTGGGCCCCATCTTGTTGGGCGCCGCCCAACCGGTGCATGTGCTGACCCCCTCATCCACGGTCAGGCGCATCGTCAATATGACAGCGTTGGCCGCGGCAGGGGCACACCGTCGTTGACCAACAGCCCGAGCTGTCGGGCTCGGTTCAGGGCCATGATACGGTTGTGCACGGCGAGCTTGAGGTAGATTTGGCGCACATGCTGGTTGACCGTGTGCGCCGAGATGCCGAGGTCCAGTGCCACACGTTTGATGGGGCGTCCGGTGCTCAGCAGCATGAGGACCTGCAGTTCTCTCGACGACAGGCTGGGCGTTGTCTGTGGGGTTTGAGCAGAAGGGTGCATGGGTTTCATGCACACTGATGCTAGTCAACACCTCAGCGTTGGATGAGAGTGCCGCTCACAAAATTGTGCATTGTGCCGACCAGGCGGGTCAACATCATCTCCTCGCCCAAAATTCAAGCGGGCGGTCTGGGCCATGGAGGTTGGCGCACAAATTGTGCAATGGCCACACCAGCCAGACTCACCAACGCACCGATGACCTTCAGCCAGGTGTAGCTTTCCCCCATGAAGGCCCAGGCCAGCAGTCCCGCTACAGGCGGCATCAGGTACATCAAGGGGGCGGTACGCGCCACCCCGCGCACCGCATTGACCCAGCCCCAGGCCAGCCAGCCAAGGAAAGCGGAGACGACCACCGCCCACACAAAGGCCAGCGCCAGCGGGACGGTGAAGGCGGACCATGGCACGTCGGCCATTTGTGGTGCAGTCAGCAGCAAAACAGGGATGGAGCCGAACAAGGTGGCATAGGCCATGGTGGTGAAGCCGCCCAGCCGTTCAATGTAGGGTTTGGCCGCCACGGTGTAATAAGAGAACAGCGAGGCAGCAACCAAGAGCACCAGGTCGCCTCCGGTGGCTTGCCAACTGCCACCCAGCAATTTCTCGGACAAGAAAATCAGCACGCCGCAACAGGCCACGGCCATGCCCAGAATCTGATAGCGCCCCAGCCGTTCCAGGTCGTGCAAGCGCAGGATGATGAGGGTGAACAAGGGGCCGCAAGCCAGAATGACCGAACTTGAAAATGCGGTGGACCAATGCACGCCGTAGGTCACCATGCCTACATGCATCGTGTGCCCAATCACCCCCAGGCGCGCGAGTCCCCAGAGGTCGTCACGCGACAAGGAGGGAAATTGGAAGCCGTGACGCCAGATGAGCAGGAGCAGAGCACAGACCGGCATCAGTGCATACCGCCCGAATAAAAATCCGGTGGGCGTGATCTCGCGCATCACCCATTTCTGGATCGAGAAGTTCGCTCCCCAAATGACGATCAGCGCCAATGCCACCCACAGGGCCTGTTGCTGTCGACGTTGTGAATCAGGCATCCGTGCTCAGATCACGTGAAACCCATGTGTGCCATCACGTCCCAGTTGCTCCACCAGGCCGAACTCCCAATCGAGGTAAGCCTGCATGGCTTCGCGGCGGTTGTGGGTGCCCTCATAAGGGCGACGGTAGCGGTCAATGCGCTCGCTCACCAGGCCAGTCTCGTTCACGTCCAGCGCGTGGCCAGAGGCTTGCCAGGCCTGCGTGCCCCCGGTGAGCCACAGGACTTGTGTGGGGGCGGGCAAGCAGGCGCGCAGGGGGGCGATGGCATGCCGTGACAGGCGTCCATCCGGGCAGGTGACCACCACGCGGGAGGCTGGCGGCAGTGTGGGAACATCCTGCTCGAAACGTGAGCGCAACAACCAGCGAGCCCCTGGAATGTGTCCCTTCACGAAGGCAGCACTGCTACCCACGTCGACAACCAACGTGTCGCTGTGGCCCAGCCAGTGTTGAAGCCGTTCAGGCGAGGTGTGGACCAGTGGGTACAGCGTGGCAGGCTGGGGGCGATGCGCCGTACCCACCTCGCTCAGGTCAGCGGCTTGAAGGCCTTCGAGGACATACACCTCCCAGGCCATTTGCGCCAGCCAGGACGCACTCATGCAGGCGCGCACACCGTCCGTGTCGTACAGCACGATGCGAGCACCGCGCACCGGCACGGTGTGGTCGGTTTCCTGCACCAGTTGCCCGCCCGGGGCGCTGGTCGCTCCGGGCAGGTGCGATTGCCCATACTCTTCGGGTGTGCGCACATCGAGCAGGTGGGTGGTACGGTGGGCATCAGATTGCAGGCGATGCAGCGTGACCAGGTCGACGAACTGCACGCCGGCGCGCGCAGCCACATCGCGAGCAGCGGCGGCGGACTCGGTCTGATGCGCCAATTGATTCAAATCGAAACGCCGTGTGGCACCCTGGTCCAGGGTCTGGTCGGCCAGCGTCCAGCCGATCGTGCCATTGCGCAGCGCCACCACCGGGTTGGGAATCCCTGCGTTGATGAGCGATTGTGTCCCGATGATGCTGCGGGTTCGGCCTGCGCAATTGACCACGATCCGGGTGCCGGGGTTGGGCGCCAGGCTGCGTGCGCGCAGCACCAGCTCCGCCCCGGGCACGCTGATGCCGCTGGGAATGCTCATGGTGTGGTATTCGTCGAAGCGACGAGCATCCAGCACCACCAGGTCAGCACCTTGTTCGATCAAGGCTTTCACCTCAGGTGCGGGCAAGGAAGGGGTGTGGCGGATGGATTCCACCAATTCGCCAAAGGACTTGCTGGGCACGTTGACGTCGCGGAACAACTCGCCTCCTGCAGCTGCCCACCCCGCCAAGCCACCCGAGAGCAGACTCACCTGGCTGTAACCCAGGCTTTGCAGCATGCGTGCGGCGGGCTCGGCCAATCCTTCACCGTTGTCATACACCACCACACGCGTGTCACGGCGGGGAATACGTTGCCAAGCATCGGCTTCAAGGCGACCCAGCGGCAGATTGGCCGCAAAGAGCGGATGGCTGTGTGCGAAGGGGTCTTCCTCACGCACATCCAGCAAGGCAATTTCCTCGCGAATCAGCAAGGCCTCGCGCACCTGGGCCATGGTGGTGAGGGGCAATGGAGACGCCAGCCTCTGCACGAGTGGGTCGGCAGGGTCGTGGCGGACCGGGCTGTAGCCGGACACAAATCCCTTGCGCCCACCTTCCGGGGGGTAGACCCAACGCTGCACTTGGCCAATATCGGCGCCATAGACATGGATGCTGATCGAGACTTGATCGGGCAGGGCGTTCCACACCTTGTGCACATCGCCCAGGGTGGGTGAGACGGCGTCAATATCGCCGGGACGCAGGGTGTGCGCCCGTCCCTGGGGTTGGTAGGTCCCGGTGGCGTCGGCGGCATAGGCCTGGCAGCATTCGCTGCCGCGCAACATGCCGATGAGCCCCCACACCGTGTGATCGTGCACTGGCGTGGACTGACCCGGGCCCCACACAAAGCTCACCACCGAGAAGCGACCCAAGGGATCGACGAACAGCGGGTATTGCTGGTAGCGCTCGGCGCTGGGTTGTGCCTGACTGTCAGGCAACCAGTCATCGTGCTGCACCAGCGCCTGCAACAGGACTCGAGCCTCTTGAAGAATGGTGGGCTCATCGTTCGTGCGTTCCAGCAATTCGGTCAGGGCAGAGATGAACAGATCCAGGCGTTGAGTGCTCATGGGAAGTGTGCGCTTGGCGTGCAAGAAATGACACGGCCATTGTTTCACACCCTGGCTGTGGAGGCTGGCGCGAAGTGGACGCGAGCGCCATCGGGTCGTGGGGTGCCCCAGCCCGTACCAGGCCGTTGCTAGGGAGTTTCCGGGTTGGTTGTAGGGGGCTGAAGGGGGCTGTTGGCCGCCGCCAGTTCCTGGGCACTGAGCCAGCGCCATTGACCGGGCAGCACATCAGCCGGCAGGGCGAGTTGCCCCATGCGCGAGCGGTGCAGGCTCACCACCTCGTGGCCGGTGGCCGCCAGCATGCGCTTGACCTGGTGGTATTTGCCCTCGGTGAGGGTGAGGCGCAGGTGATGGGGTTCGATCAACTCGCAAGCCGCGGCGCGCACGGGTCGCGGGTCATCGTGAAGCACCACGCCCTGCAGAAGCTGGGTCACCACCGAGGGGTCCATGGGCTGCGCCGTGCCCACCTCGTATACCTTGGGCACATGGTGCCGTGGCGAGGTCATGCGGTGGATCATGGCGCCGTCATCGGTCAGGATGAGCAGGCCGGTGGTGTCCTGGTCCAAACGCCCGACCGCCTGCACACCCGGCACCGCCGACTTGTTGGGGCGCTGGCGCAAGGGGGGAGGCAAGAGGCTGTAAACACTGGGCCAGGTCGAGGGGCGCTGGGAGCACTCGGTGCCGGCGGGCTTGTGCAGCAGAAGGTAAGCGTGCCGGTGGTAGGCCCAGGCAACGCCCTGCACGCGATAGGGCCAGCCCTCCTCGGGGGTGACCTCCAGCCAGGGGTCGTCACAGGGGGTCCATTGATCGCCCTCGCGCAAGGCCACGTGGCCGTGTTCCACCAAGCCGGCGCAAACCCGGCGGGTACCAAAGCCCTGGGTGTACAGCAACTCCTGCAGGGTCATGACGGAAGTTGATCGTGCCATGTCAGGGACAGGTGGCCAGAAAACTGGCGATGTGGTCAAGACAAACCTGGAATTGATCGCGTTGCGGCACGTGGCCGCAAGGGTCCAGCACCAGTCGTTCAATGCGCCCGTGGTCGGGGCGAATGTCCTCGATCTGCTGCAGCGTGCCGTAAGGGTCTTGGCGTCCCTGAATGGCCAGCACCGGAGCGCTGATGCGTCGGCAGTCTTGCCGGATGTCAAAAGATCGAAACTCAGGCGACAGCCAAACATCGTTCCATTGCCAGAATGCACTGTCCACATCGTCGTGGTAGCGACGGAGGCGCTCGCGCAAGTTGCCCTGGAGGTATGCCTCACGGGCCGCGGTGATGGCTTCAATCGAGATGGACTCCACCATGACATGCGGCGCCATGACCACACAGGCCGACACCGGGTGCTGCGAGGCGTGAAGCAACGCAATGGTGCCGCCATCGGAGTGTCCGAGCAGCACGGGTTGCTGCAGCCCCAGGGTCTGTAGCAGGGCTGGCAATACCATCAACGCTTCGCGGTGCATGTAATCGGGGCCATGCCGGTTGGCGCCTCGTACATCAGGAATCGGGTCGGATCGACCATAGCCGCGACGCGAATACACCAGGCCATCGCGCTCGCAGGCCGTGCACACCGCGCGGGGCCAGTCGCCTTCGCGGCTGGTCCATTGCGCCACCGAGCCCAAGCCTTCGTGCAAAAACACCAGGGGCGCACGTCCTGGCGGACTGCCCCCGTTGATACGCTCGACTTCCAGTGACACCCCGTTGATGTTGATCCATGCCATCATGAAATCTTACTGGCCGGGCTGACAGCACGGTTGCAGGTCGGGTTTCTGGCGTCACAGCCGTTACACTGGGCGTCATGACGGGAACTCAATGGTACGGGGTGATGGGACTTAGGATTTTGCGGCGACGTCTGGCGACGGTTTTAGGGGCGCTGGCCTTGTTGGGTTTATCAGCACATGCAGCCCGCCCCCCCATTTTTGTGCTCAATTCGCAAGATGCCAACATCCACGTCATCGATCCCGACAGCTGGAGCGTGACGCGGCGCATCCCCACCGGCAAGGAGCCGCATCATCTCTACCTGACCCCGGACGAAAAATCGGTGATTGTG
>JACCDJ010467546.1_pt1 | contig 18476 bp, 22 predicted proteins | sample 7444481 | NCBI WGS metagenome assembly JACCDJ01 (sample SAMN15323435, study PRJNA562643) | freshwater metagenome | isolation source: river surface water | place: USA:Blue River Watershed | collected 2017-08-15 | reverse complement strand
GCCCACTGATTAACAGAGTTAGGACCCGTAGGATTGGAGCCTGTGTGAGGACCCTGATTCAAAGGATTGATGATAGTGCCTTGGCATCCCAGCTTCTGGACCTCAGGGTATCCACCCTGAGACAATGCAGCACCAATGGGCACAGGTTCAGACGTCAGATTGAAGGTATACGCGCCGCCCTTCATTGTACGTCTATGGGCACCTCGTGAGCCCGAAGGTTTGTAGACTCCCGCAATACCTTTGTTCTTCAACGTTTTATTCAAGACTTGCTTGGCCTCGGATATTTTTTTGCTTCCAGTTGATCGGTTCCCACTTGCATAGGCAACAAATGCTTCACTAATAAGTTGTGCCGCTTCCGGAGCAATATATGCTTGTGCCCGATAGCCTTTTGTATGACGAGGAGGCTTACCTGTTCCATTGCCGCCTTTCATTCCACGACGACGCTTACCTCCATACATACCCGGGAGTCCACGAGCAGGAGGGGGCGTAATCGCGTAATCGGGAGTCTGGGCGCGGCAACTTGTGATATTGTCAATCCGAGCAGAGTTGCCAATGAAAGGATGGGTAGGATCTACCGGTGTAGGAACAACCGCATATCCAGCGCCAACATTGCCGCCAATCTGGTTCCGTCCACAACCACGGCGAGACTTTCTTTTATTTCTCCGCGTGACGTCGCTCATTCTGTTTTCGGGAGACATTTTTATTCATCATCCATACCTGTTTGTGGTTTTTGACCACTGGCCTTTGCTGCATCAAACCGAGCGGAAGGCGAGCGAGGAGTAGCAGAACTGACAATCTTGAGCACACGGAACTTTTCAAATATCGGACTCCAAATAACATCCACATAGACTTTTTCATTTGCTATGGTTTCACGAATCTGTCTGCTCAGGTACAACTCTTGAATAGCAGCACGACCAATCCACTTGTCCTCAGCTGACCACAGTTCATACACATCAGGAAGTCCTGAGACAGGCTTTACTTCCGCAACTAAACTGCTATAATTACCACCAGCCGCTTTGATACGGAAACGTCGGCGATCCTGTTGTTCAGGACACAGATCAATGGCCCACCATGTTGTTTCATCTTGATGATCTTTGAGTGACTCAAGACTTTGATAATTTGCAATCCGAATTTGAAGTCCTCCCGCACATCGGGCATCAGGCATCCAATGATGATCTAGGAACGCTTTCATAAGTTTACGACGTTCCGTCAAGCCCTGTGTTTTGTGGACAAACGTACCATTCCAGTGAAGGATATCTTCAAGCCATAGAAGTCCATCACTCTTGTCCAAGCTCACCGCAAAGATGGCGGTTGTGTTGTGCATAGTAGAGCTAAGGCGCATACGAATGACAAGGGATCGCCGAAGGGATTCATGAATAAAAATGGGTGTATGGCGAGGTGAAAAGACTAAGAATCCAGATTCTACAGGGTTTTTATGAATGAGTGCATAAAAGGGATTCCGAGTCAAAGGCCCGAGGGCTTTTTCTCCCTGAAAGGGTTGGTAGATTCGCAGTCCTTCCAAACAGCCATTCACGAGTTTCTGAAGAGCCTCGTGTGCGGCTGGTTTCGTATGGATATACTGAACACCTTGAGCGGGTTTATAACTTGAGCGAATACTCGGATCCATTCTATGTATACATTGACCAGCCATTTTTAGGCAGGACTTACAGGCTCAAAAACAGCCCTTGTAGGAGATGATACACTCGGAATAGATATGGGTGCTGTAGGTGCTGTGGCACCAGGAGGAAGTGAATACACTGGTACACTATAGACTAAGGGGATGCTTTTCTGTTTTTCTAATTTGTCTTCCAAAGAATCCAAGCGACGTCCTAAGGTACGTGACCGATAACAGCCCACACAGCAGGCAAAGACACTACCAGTAACATATACAATTGATAAGACAGCAGCCACAGCACTCATATTTACTTGTCACTGCTTTTTTTTAAGTTAAAACTGGGAATAGTTGACCTGCTCATCTTTGTCAAAAGCAAACACTCCTCCACGGATGAATTCACCACCATTCTGAGCATTTTCAGGATTGAATTGCTCAACAGAGGGTTGATAGGGCGAAAGGACGCCTGACGCCACCCCACTTTCACGAGCCACATCCGTAACGGTAGGCAAGGGAGCAGGTCCAAAGAGTTTTTCAGGAGCGCGATTGTCATCGCCAAAATTGCTCTCACGATAAGACTCCGCGTAGGGATCCATATCCTTGGGTCCAGGAAGCCTTACCGGAGGTTCTTCAAGATCAGCTTGCTGGCTGGGTGAGTTAGGACCCGCAGGGGTAATGATTCGTTCAGGCAAATGAGGGGGCGGTTGTTCCATTGGAGGTGCAGGAGCTGGTGTTTCAATCGCAAATCCCTCAGGCTTTCCAAAGAAATACAAATAAATGGCAAAAAGGAGTGTTGCAAGAACTAATACTACACCGATCTTTGTCTTCATCTGCGGCTACTGGCGAAAAAATGCTCTGCGGAAACGAAAGTTTTTTACTCCAAGTAGAAATGACAACTTCTTTGGCTCCGACTAGTCCTGAATTCTGCAAACTGAAGGACCTTGCGCAGCAGTTAGTAACCCATAAACAATGGGACGCCGCTTTGGTTGTGTCTCTGGGCGGCTCTTTGGCGGCCGAGGCGAACCGACTTGTAAATCTTTCGGGCTCCCAGAAGAAGCAATTGGTGTTAGATGTTGTAAAGGCTGTGTTGAATGAATCTGTAAAGGCTTCCACTGCTGAATCGGCAGAGAAATTGAAACAACTTGTGTTTGTGGTTGAGGGTGTTTTACCCGCTTCGCTGGACCTTGCTGTTGCGGCTGCGCGTGGGAAGTTTGACCTGAAGAAGACAAAGCGGACGTGTTTTGCAGCTTTTGTGGCTTGCCTCCCTTCCCTCGTCTCTGCTGTCGGCGGTTCAAAACAGCACGCGGATTTGGTTGTACGGTCTGTGGAGTCTGTTGCGGAGAAGATTGATCCTGAATTTGATTTGGATGGCTCTCTTCAGAAGAAACCCGATGGGTCGTTTGAACACTCCAACCCTCTAGCTGAAATTCAGAAGGAGACACCTGAGAATAAAGAAACTCCTCCACCCCAAACGAATCCCGAGGTAGTTTTGGAACCTCGTGAGGGAGTAGCCATTCCTCCCACTGAGTCTCAGACAGCTTAACTGTCTTTAGAATATCATAACTGGTCCATTGATTGTCAAAAATTTCGGCAATCCAAGAACCTGCATTATAACGAAGGGCTTGTTTGGAATCTGTCATTGTTTTATTATCATTCGCTGTCCAAGTCCGAATCACAAAATTCATTCAAACGCGTTGGAGTCCCCTACCTTATAAATTTGATTTGCTATTTAAGCGTGTTTTACGGTTTTCAAAAAGAATGCCTCATACTGTTTCTGGACTCGTTCTTAGCCATACTGGTGAGATCAAAAGTGCAAAGATCTCCATTCAATCTGAGGAAAAAGGGTGTCAGCTGACTGATCTTCAAAAGTTCTTGAAAAAGAAGACAGCTCCTGAAATTCTTGGAAAGTTTCCTTGGAAAAAACACAGTCTTCACCTCATTGGGTACAAAGAAGGAAAGGCGGGAACAGAAAACAAGCACGAACTTCCACCGCCCCTTGATAATCAGCTGTTCTTTGGTGACATTGTGCTTCTTCATACCAAAGAGGATACCACATTTGCAAAGCCCCTTCCAATGACAACTGAAGAATATGAGTTGTTCTACACACAGATGTTTGAAGGATTTGAAGATCTGGATGAGAATGAAGAAGAGGATGAGGAGGAAGAGGAACTAGAAGAATATGAGAATGAGGATGAGGGATTTGAAGATGAGGAGGAAGACACCAAGGAACAGTCCGATTACGAAGAGGAAGAAGAAAAGGAAGAGCAGGAAGAAGTTCCTCAAGAAGAGGAGGAAGAGATTCTTCCCATTCCTGCTAAGCGAGCAGCAAACAAATCCAAGGCCAAATCCAAGGCCAAAGATGTTCCTCTCTTCTTTCTGGGAAGTGATGAAACTGAACTTACTGCAAGCACATCTTTCGCCGAGACGCCCAAACAACAACAGCGAGTGAGTGTTGTCAATGCAATTAAATCAATTCTTAAGAACTCTCTAACTGAACATCAACATCTTGAGCTAGAACACTATATCTACAACAACTCACTAGAAGTTGCAAAAAAGAAACACATCCATCTGAGTTGGAATCAACCTCTCTTTGTTCAGATCTATCTTTCCAATGCGCGATCCATTGTAGGAAATCTTCAACCGAACAGTTACATTCAAAATAAGAGTCTCTTTGCCCGTTTCAAAGCAGGTGAAATTACATTGGAGGAACTTACAAATTTCAATTTCAACGATTTGTATCCCGAGCTTTGGAAAGATCTCTCAATGCGCCAGTTTGAGCGTGAAAAGCGCCTCCTGGAAGGCAACAAGTCAATGGCGACGGACCAATTCTTCTGCAAGCGTTGCAAGAAGCGTGAGTGCACATATTATGAACTTCAGACACGTTCAGCAGATGAACCTATGACTATCTTCATTCAGTGCGTCAACTGCGGAAAACAATGGAGGCAATAATTCCGGCATTTTAGAAATGCAGCAGCAAAGAAACCCGTATCAAGACTTTTCAAAGTTGTTTCCAACGGATGATGGTGAAATTCCATTTTTGAAAGACATTTGGGGATTTTTCAGCCAGAAAGGTGTAAAGACAGTTTTTATTAGTGTAAATCCAAACGATAGTTTCCGTTTGGATTTGGAGGTCTGTGAAAATCTAGGATGCCCCATTCGGATCTTTACAGATTCAGAGGACATTGAACAAAAATGGGCAGTAATTGCACGCACACTCAAGGGTCGCAAGATTGAAGATGGTGATAAAGAGAAACAGTGGCTTGAAGGCATTCAGAAGAAGTGGATTTTGCCGAAAAATCTTGTAGTCAAACGCACAACGATGGAGTGGAATTCTATTTTTGCTGAGGTAAAACAATCTGCTGAGGGCAGGGTAGATCTTTTGAAGATAGAGGCGTATGATGAGAAAGAAAGAATGCTTTTGTATTCTATGCTTGACAATGGATTCCGTCCAGGTATTTTACTTGTCAAGTATACTGTTGATCCAGATGCAAATGTGCCTTCCATGTTGGTAGCAGGACACCTACAAATGTCTGGGTATCGCCTTTTGAACACACACAACAACTGGTTTTTGTATGTATATACGGATATCTGTTTTTATGATTCGTGTTCTTGGAGGGATACAACTATCCAAAATCCTCTTATACGATACATTGTAGAGCTTTTTGACACAAAACAGCGTGTTGCTACTGCTACGCAAGCACAACCCGAAACCAAAGAGGCAGCGGTTGTGGAGCAAATGCTTGAAAATGTTGAATCTAAGTAAGAATGGAATTTGCCGAAGTCTCGGTGCTGCAAAAGCAGCGAGCCTATAAATCTCACTATAAGAAATGTTTCCGTGGACGTCGTGCGTATACAGAAACACTTACAGGACGAAGAAATTTAGTTCCTGAAGCTACTGTAGGTGGCAACGGATTCAATGACATCCGCTACAAAAAAACAAAAACGCAAAAAAGGTCCAGTCGGCACCCGAAAAGGCAAACCTCTGCGTCTCCCAAAAGCACTTCCTCGGTTTCCTCAAGTTCCTCCTATTCAAGTATTGAAGAGGCCCGGTTATGACTTTTATGAATATGTAAATAGTGCTTGGTTGCGATCTGTGAAAACACCTCCGTGGCGAGCAGCATTTGGAGTTAGCGAAGAACTTGAGGAAAAAATTAAACAAGAATTCTCAAAGTATCTTGATCCCAAGGACACTCGTTCAAAGCTACTTGCTCAGGTTGGACACGTTGCTCAAAGTGCGTTGCGATCAAGTCTTCAAAAGAACAATGTAAGTTTGCTGAAACAAATTCTTCAAGATGTTCACTGTCTTCGTGATAGCAAAGACATCTGTATTATGTTAGCCCAAATGACAAAATATCGTATCACGAGTCTTTTATCTTTCTATACGTATTATGAGGCGGGTAAGCGCGTCTATTGTCGTCCCGCATTGTCTATTGGACAACTTGGTCTACCTGATACAACCTATTATTTTGGCGCAGCACCAGGAAAAAGCAAAACCCTGGCTGCATACGGCGCAATGTTGGACAAGGTAGGAGAACTATTGGAATTGCCAATGCCCCTATCACCTGTTGTTCAAATTGAATCCTATTTTGCAAAGGCCATTTTGGTAACACAAACGGAAGATGAGACATATGTAAAGGGCGCAGAGTTGAAAAATCTGTATCCTGGATTTGCTTGGAATGAATTTTGGGGGACATTAGGGTTTTCTACGTGGGAAAACTCACGATTTCGGTTAAATCCAGCAGGATGGATTCAAGCAGTAACAAAAGCCCTTACAAAACTATCCATAGAAGAATGGAAGCTTTTACTTACAGTCCACATTATTTTACATGCCTTTCCAATGTTACCCCCTCCTTTTGATGAAATTCATTTTGAATTCTTTGAACACAGACTAAAGGGTCAAAGCAAAAAGTTGCCTCAAAAAGAATTAACCATTCGCCTTTTACAAGATTGGATGCCTGGTATAATGTCTCGCCTGTATTTGAAGGATTTTGTTCCTCCTTCCTTAAAATCCACTGCAACTGAATTTACAAATTTGATTCGTTCTGCGGCTGTAAAACGCGTTCAAATGACCGAATGGTTCAGCTCCACTACAAAAAAGAAGGCTGTTTTAAAAATTCAGAATATGAGAACGGGTGTAGCCTATCCAAATAAATTTCCACCTCTTCCTGATGTAACTCTGACGCCTGATAATCTACTAAAAAATATTTTGGTGCTGGGTGAGGATCATACTCACAAAGAGATAGATCAGGTCAATAAAGTCTGTGATATTGAAAATACGTGGGATGATGCTATCTATGCTGTCAATGCCTATTACTATAACGATACAAATCAAATGATACTCCCAGCAGGTGGCCTCCAGTGGCCTTTTTATCATGCAAAAGCACCGCGTGGTTGGAATTTTGGTGGATTAGGTGCGATTATTGGTCATGAAATGACTCACGCCTTTGATTCAGATGGAAAAGATTATGATGAAAATGGGAAAAAGAGTGACTGGTGGACACAATCAGATAATCGTGAATACAACAAACGAACAAAAGCCATCATTGCACTTTACAATCAAGCAAAAGTTCTTGGCCATCCTGTAAGTGGAAAACTTACACTCAATGAGAACATTTCAGATTTGGGAGGCTTGGCGATTGCTTTGGATGCCCTACGATTGGAGCTCCAGGGCATTCATGCGAGTCCAGAGGAACAAAAAGAGGCCTATCAGCATTTTTTTATATCCTATGCAGTCAGTTGGAGAATCAAAGAGAAGCCTGAAAAAGTCTTACAGGGTCTCTTCTTGGATAAGCATGCACCAGCGCCGCTCCGTGTAAATCTTGTAGTAAGTCAGTTTGATGAGTGGTATGAGGCCTTTGATATTCAGCCTAACGATGCGTTGTATATTGCGCCCCAGCATAGAATTCGGATTTTCTAAAGGATCTCTTTCACCAAAATATGCTTAATACAATCCGTGTATTTTTGAACAGGAATAACAATATCATCGGGTGTTTGAGTTGGATACTCAATACGTGATGGTATGGAACTTTCTTCTACAAGGGCATAATGCTTGAGCCCCATCATAATACAGATCTGCATATAGTGGTGTTGCCTTTCATAAAAATCAGGCCGTCCTACTTCAAAAATAACAGTTCCTGGATGACAGAAAATTTCCCACGCAAATCCAGCACCGTGAACACCAGTAATAAACTCTGAAGAACGGAAAAGACGAATCTGCTCTAAAAAGGTCATATGCTCTAAGGTATAGATGCTAAATCCCAGCTTCTTCAAGGGTAAAATGAGTTTCTCTTCATTGAGGCATTTTCGTGCGTGACATTCACGAGGATTTCTTGAAATATATGTATATTTGCCTTTGATTTGGGGTATAGTCTCCCAATGCTCTTTGAAGAGATCACGTACATATGAATAGATCCACACTTCATCAATGACGTCTACTAACCAACGGCATCCTGGAAGATCTACATATTCGTAGCCTGGTAACTTCTGTGTCTCACGTACAAATCGCTTGGGCAATAAATCAAAGACAGCCTGAGTTAAATACTTGTTTGGAGTCTCATGATAGTAAAAATAGATGGGTGAAACCCCATCATCAACATAATAGAACCGAGCAAGCATATAGAAAAACAAATGATAGGGATTTTGATCTCCTGCATCTTTGAGTATAATACGCTTAGGGAGAGTTTTGGATGTATAGGCTATAGTATGAAGCCAGTTTTCAGTGGGATTTTTTTTGAGTAAATCTGCATAGACATCAGGATCTATGTAGGTTTTTTCAATTTCAGGTTTTACAAAGAACCACATCTAGAACTAAAGACATAGAATTGTTTAGGTCTTACAAAATCATAAGATCTGAAAGACGCCAGAACTCATAATTCCCATCGGGCATTACACGACTGACAATAAAGGGAAGACGACGTTCCTTAAGTTCAAGGCGGGCAATATCAATGGTGTTTACAATATGAGCAGGAGGAGTTATATAGGGGATGGCTCCTTGGGCAAGTTGATTTGCACGAAATCCCAGAATCTTTGTGCGCTCATATTGACTAAGCCATGGCTGGCTTCGGTGGTTGGGATCAGGAGCACCTGCGCGAGTAGGATTATCAGGAGGCGCTGCTAACAGAACGAGCTTATCTGTAATGACTTCTGCATAGTATACTTTACATTCGGGGTGATGCCGATAGAGGGCTTGAAGTGGATCTGCTAGTACAGCCTCTTTGCCTTCAAGACCACCACAGTCATTGTCAGCATCTTCAATAACCTCTTCACCTTCATCAACTTCGGCTGCGGGTTCATATTCATCGGCCATTTTCCTACTCTACCAACGGACAATCCTTTGAGCCTCAAGTTTACAAAAAGGGATGGTTTAAAATTGAAGTGTGAAGATTTTGTATTCAGCAACCAAAATGGAAACTGTTATTGAACCCACCGATGATGTAGTTGTATACCAGAGTTTTGATGAAATGGGAATCCAAGATGAGATTCTTCGTGGAGTCTATGCAATGGGATTTGAGCGGCCTTCTGAGATTCAGAAGCGAGGGATTGTTCCCATTAAAGAGGGTCGTGATCTTCTTGCACAAGCCCAATCGGGCACAGGCAAGACAGGAACCTTTACGATTGGTTCTCTTAGCCGTATTGATCTGAGTCAGAACAAGCCTCAAATCATCGTTATTGTTCCTACTCGCGAGCTAGCCCAACAGATTGAGAAGGTCGCGAGTAGCCTTAGTAGTTATATGGGCGTAAAGATCTACTCTGCAACAGGTGGAACGCCCATTCGTGATGACCTTCGTGTTCTTGAGCGTGGAGTTCATTTCATTGTAGGAACTCCTGGACGTATTTATGATCTAATGAATCGTGGAGCGCTGAATCGTCAACAAATTAAGGTTCTTGTCCTTGATGAAGCAGATCAGATGCTTGAGGACCGTTTTAAGGAACAGATTATGAGTATCCTTGAACTGGGTTTTCCTGCTGAGACCCAAGTCGCTCTGTTTAGTGCAACAATGCCTGAAGATGTAGTGTATGTCGCAAATAAACTCCTCCGCAATCCTGTGCGGATTCTTATTGCGCCTGAGAAGGTGACCCTTGAGGGCATTACTCAGTATTATGTGGCCCTTGCGAAGGACGAATGGAAGTTTGATGCTCTCTGCGATATCTACAAGCAGCTCAATGTAAACCAGGCCCTCATTTACTGCAATAAGCGGAATCGCGCAGAGTGGCTTGCGGAGAAGATGACAGCAGAAGGCTTTCCCCTCTCGTACATTCATGGAGAGATGGATGTAGAGGAGCGTAAGAATCGTATGTCAGGATTCCGCACTGGAAGTGTTCGTGTGCTTATTAGCACGGATCTCCTAGCACGTGGTATTGATGTTCAGCAGGTAAGTCTTGTTATTAACTTTGAACTTCCTGTTCAGCGTGAAAACTACATTCACCGTATTGGTCGTTCAGGCCGTTTTGGTCGTAAGGGCACAGCGATTAATCTTATTGGCCCTGATGAAGTCAAGATGATGAAGGATATTGAGTCGTATTATATGACACAGATTAAAGAACTTCCAGATGATCTTGCAAATATTGTTCGGGGTTAAACAAGCTGTATAAACTGAAAATTAGAATGTGGTTTCTTTTAGGATTTCTACTGGGTTGGTGGATGTTTGCCGATTCGGGAATTCAGGGTGGAGGAGTTATTTTGAAAAATTCTAAAGATGAATTTCTTCTTGTTCAAAATGCACGATCAGGCCGTTGGGGATTTCCTAAGGGGACCTACGAATCCGAAGATCTCGCGTATTATTTTACAGCCATTCGGGAAATGGAGGAAGAAACAACCTTTCAACTAAATAAAGATTATGTGCTAGTTCCTGGATCTTGCCGATATGGAAATCGTATGTATTTTTATGGAAATCTCGTTGAAGATCGTGAGAGAATCCCAAAAATCAATACTGTATTCGCTAATGAGCATAGGGACATAGGATGGTTTCACCGTAATGAACTACCGCAATATAAAAATAAAGATCTTACAGACTGGGTCTCAGATGGAATGCCCTCAATATGCTATCTTCACGATGACCTATGAACATAGACATATGTTTTTTTCTACTGAAAATTACATATAGCTATACTTAAATGCTAGACAGAATTTCGCCGATCAATCTTAACCTCTATGATCATTGAACCTGGATCTGAAGGGGGAGTGGAAGGGGGTGAATAGTCTTTCACAGCAATGCTCTCTCGCCTATGCTTTACAAGAAATCCTAAGATGATTGTGCTTAATAGGCATTCAAAGGCCGTCGCAATTAGAAGTGGATTATCATTCACTCTAGCTGCGTAATATACCCATAAACCTAAGCTCAGCGTATCAAATATAGTGCGAGAGAAGCTCATACCCGCAGTTGTTCTCGTTTTAAAGGTGTGATAGACTTGTGATCCAAATCCAATGACAGAGGTTGAAGTGGCGATGTATCCAATTAGATTGGTCTCCATTTCATCCTAGTTGAACCAAAGATTTTCTTTAGAGACATAAGAATGAAATTGGCCAAAATCCTCTCTATAAGTCTGATCCTTGTAGCGGCGGGTGTCTTTGCATATGGGTATATGTATTCAGTATCGTCTCCATATTATGTAACAGCCTCAGAGGGCAAGGCAGGGATTGCGCAAAAACGGTACAATGTTGTTCTTGATGTAAGAACTCCTGTAGAACGTGCTGTTCTTGGATATTATCCTGGAAGTATTCATATTCCAGTGACAGAACTTCGTGAACGGATTGTCCGTGAAATTCCTGATAAAAATACAACCATTTTAATCTACTGCAATACTGGTCAGCGTGCTAGAAAAGCCGCAGAGATTTTACAGAGCATGGGATATAAAAATACACGCTACATTGCTACAACTCACATTTTCTTATATTAGGGATGACTGGTATCAGCTTGCGGGTGTTCAGCATTGACATCCCGAATATCGTGACGACATACAGGGCAGTGTACATTCCGAGCAAACCATTCATCAATACAGCTGATATGGAACATGTGTTTGCAGAAGTTGAGTTGGCGAGCCATTTGGTTAATTGCAATGTTCTCTTGACAGATTGAACACGGAGTCTCACCAGGTGGAAAGATCCGAGTGGTTCCAGCTTCAACTTGTTCTGGAGTAGGGAATACTTCAACATCATCAAAGAGTGGATTCTGAGTCCGGATAATACGAGTGCCTGGAAGAGGAGAGTATCCACCAAGCATATTTACAAGATTCAAGAGACTTGAAGCTGATGAACTGAGGCCAAGATTATCATACTGGAATACTGAATGATAGGTCGCAGGAGGCTGCGTTCCCAGATCATTGTCAATCGCATCTAGAAAGACTTCAAGAGAACTTTGGAAAGAGGCAGGAGGAGCGGCTGATGCAGCAGCACGTCGCCGACGAGCAGGAGCTCCAGGAGGAGCAGGAACGTCTGCTCCAGAAAGATCTGTAGAGCGCTGTGGCGTCCTTGGCGCATCAGTAGGAGAGGAAGCAGGAGGCAGATGGGAATTTAGATAGGCCCTTTGGCCAAAACTAAAGAGGTCAAACTGATTCCGCACAGACGTTTGAATATAATGAAGGAGATCATGAACGGAATGAAATTGGCCAGAATCATACAGAATTGCTGGGAAATAGTTGTGAAGATCATCAAGGAGATTTACACCATAGAGGGTTTCATATTGAGTAGTAGGGGAGGCCATTTCTAACGTCGTGTTAATCTTTTTGTTAGCAATCCTTACGAATTCAAATTTTAACTCAACCATAAAATTGAAACGTTTGAACTTTCATTTGGATGTGTAACAAATACTATGGCCACTAGCTCCCAAACAGACGGTTCTCCTGATACGAATGTTCTTCAGAAAGGTGTTGTTGGTCTTCGGAATCTTGGAAATACTTGCTATGCAAATTCAGCCGTTCAGGCACTTCGGATGATGACAGAGATGACCTTCTTGTGTGTAGCTGATAATTCAGAACTCAAGAAGACTCAGGACACATCTGCTGGAACACTCTTTGAAGCCTATCGTGATCTTATTAAAACAATGTGGTCTCAACAAAATCCAGCTTATATCTCTCCAGATGCATTTTGGCGAGATATGCTGGCTGCAGCAGACAATGCTGGTTATGATCATTTCCGTGGACGGGAACCTCAAGATGCCCACGAGTTTCTAATGTTCCTACTTGATCAGATCTTTGAGGGGACCAAGCAGCAGGTCAACTTTGTCATTCAACGGCCACTACCTGTAACTCCCACGGATCACCGGATTTACAAAGCCCTGGATTCTTGGAAGCAACAGTTTGAAAAGCAATATACACCCGTCGTGGATATCTGGTTTGGTCTCTTTGAATTTGAGACTGAATGCCAGGGGTGTAAGCACAAGTTCTACCGCTATGAACCGTTTAACACACTCAAAGTGAGTGTACCTACAACTGTTCAGCATGACAATCTTCCAACGATCCCAGAGATGCTTCGTGCAGACTGGCAACCTGAAACCATTGAAGGATATGCGTGTGATAAGTGCACTCCTCTTCGGCCAACAGCCGTGCGAACTTGTAAGATCTGGCGGATGCCTCGTTGCCTTGTGCTTATGCTCAAACGATTCCTTCCAGATGGTCGTAAAATCACCAGTCCATGGCGGCTTGCAGAGGGTGAACCCCTTGTCTTTGATGAATTCTTCTCAGAAGCAAGTCCTGAACGCTCCAAGAACTTCAAGTATGCCCTTCAAGCCTGTATTGATCATCACGGCTCTGCTCGTGGTGGGCATTATACTGCACAGGGTCTCAGCCCAATCAGTGGAAAATGGGGTTTGTATGATGATGAAAATAGCACCGTCATAGAAAAACCATTCTTGGGTTCAAGCTCCTATGTCCTCCTCTTTCGTGCGCAACACCAGGATTAAATTTAGCGTCTGCGACGAGTGTTAGCGCGGCGATTCGCCTTCCGATTTTTACGGCGACGAGTATTGCGTCTACGCCGGGCATTTCCATTTAGATTTAAAATATTAGTTCCAGCGTTGGATGAATTATTATTCGGATCTGTTTCAGGAATGTTGTTATAGCGACGATTGTTATTTGCGCCATTGTTATTGCGGCGATTGGTATTGACGGTAGACTGAACATTTCCCGTAGAAGAAGAGATGTTTCCAGTTGGAGTTGAAGAGGCTTCCATTTCTAGTAAATCCCAAGGTTTTTTAATTGATGAAGCCTTCAACATGGCCATCATTCAAGAAAACTGTCTTGACTCGGCTCAAAAATCCGCGTTCGCCGCAGGTGCGGAAATGGATGTGCGGCTCTAAACGACCCTTCCAGGGAACAAGATAGGGTTGAGGTTTTCTGACTTTGAGTGTTGCAATTCCAGAAGAATCAGCCTTGACAACACCTGCATTTTCATAACTCAAATAGGCCTTGCGCCAGTCGTTTATTTGTTCCAAACGCTCTGTTTCAGGCTCTGCTGCCCAGTAAAGAACCTTAGCATCAGGTTCTACTTGAACTTGCATAGACACTGTAGCTCCGGGAGGAGTGCGCTCTTGAATCGCTGAGCAAGGCATGATAGTTTCACCTAAGAAGGGTAGGTATGTATCACGGTCAAAAGCAATCACAAGCGCAGCAATACCCACAAGCATAAAGATTCCGCGGGTCACAATGTTCTTGCCCAACACAGTCTGAACTACATTTACATTGAACGCACCCACTAGGAACCAATTGATACCTCCTACAATCAACAAGGCCATTGCGATCATATATGCCTTTTTCTTCACATATTCAAATGTATCTTTATCCATTTTCTCTACTAGATTCACCGAAAATTTGAGTATTCTACTATGACACATGAACAGGTATGAAGGTTATTGCTCTTACAGGTTGGTCAGGATCTGGAAAAGATACACTTGCTACTATCTTAGCATATCAGGGTTGTGCACGCTTTGCATTTGCTGAACCCCTCAAAGATGTTGCTAGCCAACTCTTTGGATTTCCAAGAGACTGGGCAGACACACAAGAGGGTAAACGAACTCTCTGGCGAGTCGGCTACAATACAAAAACAGTCCGTGATATTCTACTGGACTTTGCAAAACTAGATCGTGAACGATTTGGAGATGACATTTATGCTCGGGAAACCATTCAGAAATTTGCGAATGTAGATCCCAACCGAACCATTGTCATTACAGATTTACGATATCCTGTAGAACTACAGGCTCTCTTTGAATATCAAAACCAAACTGGCTGCGAGTTTGAAATCTGGAGAGTTCTACGAGAAGGACAAACCGAATCTCCAGTCAATCATCCATCAGAGCACCTTTTGGATAATCTTACAGCAACGCGAACTATTGTAAATCCTGGAACAACTGTGGAAGAATTTGAAGAAAGAGTTTTCTCACTCCTTAGCAATGAGTTGTCGCATTCGTAGAACCCAGATGATGGCACAAGGCTCCTGTGAAAAACCCGCTGATCCCCAGATGAAAAAAGAGTTGGATACAAAGCTTGCTCAAATGCAAGCCGAACGGATCAAACAAGATCAAATGTGGATAACACCTACAAACCATACAAACGGAAATATCTGTAAATCGTCCAACTCCGAATGTTACGGAGTTGTCGGTAATCCCAATTCGTAGGAAGTTTGAGAGATCGGTAGTCCAACAATTCGTAAAATGTATAGTTCGGGTATTTTGTTTCAAACCGATTGACTAACCGTGTAAGTTTGTTCCGTTCTGATTTCCAGACTTTGATTTCGGGAGACACTTGAACACTTCGCAGGGCCTCTTTTTGTTTGACACGCAGGAGTTGAAAAAGAGGTTTGACATCGGTTCTCCAATCTCGCCGTTTTTGGCCTGCAACCTTCCCAAAGGCTGCCTTGGCCCGGCGAAGGCTTGAAATTTGTTTTTTAATGAGTTTTAGATCAGTTTTAAGGGCTTTATTCTGTGTATAGTCTTCCAAAAACTTCTCTTCGCGTTGCTGGATTGTTTGTTGATGGTGTGTTTGAGCCCTTGTTCTGACGTGTTGGGTAAACACAGGAGTATGGCACGATGGACAATCCATCTCATCATACCACGCAACAACCAGACACTCTGTATGAAAAACATGAGCACACATCATCTCTGTTTTAGGTTGACCTCCTAACATCGGCAACGCACACAACATACACGTCTGTGTACCTGATAGGTCCATAAGTCTGTATGTATACTTTACGTATAGTTTAGACCACCTCCCTCTTTACGAATACATCCGCTGGACACTTACATCCAGAGGAGGATCCTTCTTCTTGAGAAAGAGGTCAATGTGCTCCTTCTTAACTACAAATGGTAGACTGAAGTCCTTGATGTGGAAAGGCAGATCCTTACTGTTGAAGATACGCAGCATATTGATCTTCTGCACAATAGTCTCTACACACCGCTTGAGTTCACGAACACCTGTCTCTTCACCCGTATACTCCTGAATGATATGAGGAATGACATCAGGCTGAATACCAACCTTTTCGGCAAGATTGACTTCTTTGAGGGCTCCAGGAATGAGATACTGCTCAGCAATGGCCTGCTTCTCCTTCTTGCTGTACCCACTGAGGCGAACAACCATCATACGATCCAACAGGATCTTGTCAATCTTGTTGATATCATTTCCACTGAAGACAAACATAGCGCGGCTGAGATCAATAGGAATACCTGCAAGATACTTGTCTTCAAAGTCAGCATTCTGTACAGGATCCGTCAAGTGAATGAGCATATTCTGTACTTCCTCACCCTTCGGCGTACCACTAATCTTGTCAAGCTCATCAAACATGAGAACCATAGACATGGATTTCGCAGCAACAAGAGAGTTTACAATCTTACCACAATGGCTGCTTTCATAAACAAGTTGATGGCCAGTATAGGTTGTTGCATCAGAGTCGCCACCCAGAGAGATAAACTGGAACGGCCAGTCAAGCGCTTTTGCAATACCATTTTTGATGAGACTGGTCTTACCAATACCAGGAGGGCCTACCAGTAGAAGGCTGAGCCCACGAGCAGAAGGATTTGCAATCTTACTCGCAATGAACTGAAGGATCTGAAGTTTTGCATCTTCTTGTCCATAAATGGCATCTTCCATACAAGCCTTTGCCCGTTCCATAAAGACCCCACACTTCTCAGTTCCATCATCAATGCGCACAGGCATCTCCTTGTAAACGCCTAGGGGGACACTTGTGAGCTTTTCAAGCCAACTACGCAGTTTGAAATACTCTCCAGAGCTTGGATCCAGCACTTGGAGGCTGTGATACTTGTTCAAGATCATTGCCTGCGTTTCAGTGGGCACATTCATTCCAAGAATGCGGAACATTAGGGGCTGTTCTTTGGTAGACGGATTGTTCTTCCGTTCCAGAGCCTCAATCATCTGTTTCTGCTTGTCCTCCGTCAGGATCTTGAATTGATCAATCTGATCATCAATGGTATTCTCTTGCATAGGTTTGGTAACAAGTTTCACAAACTTCTTCACAATCTCAGGCTCCTTCTTCATATTGTGGCGCTTGGGAATCATACGCTCAGCAGAGTCATCAAAGGCACCGAAGCTGATACTAATACCGGTAGGTCCTTCTTCCTCTTCTTCTTCCTCATCATCCTCCTCCTCATCATCATCTTCTTCATCTTCATCCTCTTCTTCCTCATCTTCCTCTTCCTCATCATCTTCCTCTTCGTCTTCTTCCTCTTCTTCACGCTTCTTGGACTTGGATTGTGAGGACTTCTTTTTCTTGGGAGATTCGTCCTCTTCTTCCTCGGTTTCCTCCTGAGACTTGCGTGTCTTGTGTGCTTTACGGTTTCGGAGACGGCGAGCAATAGTAGATTTCTTTGCAATTTCCTCGCTGACAGAAGATTCCTCAAAGGAGGAATCCTCTTCAGATTCATCGGAATAGGCAATGAGGCCACGGATGTTGCCCTTGCTATCTACACTCTCATCGTCATCATCATCACGACGGCCACGGCGAAGCTTAGGAGCGGCTCTTTTGTTCATTCGTGAACCGGAGGCCCCAGATTCCGTATGATCCCTACGAGAGGACTTTTCACTCTTCTCGGATGAATCCTTGTTATTGCGCTTCTTGTTAGTCTGCATTCTATGATTTTGATTGTTTTTAACCATTTCCTAAACGCCGGAATCCAATAAAAAGTTCATTCAACTTTTAACGGCGGGTATTGCGGCGTGTACGACGAGTATTACGACGAGAGTTCTTGCGGCTCTTGCGGCGCTTGATTAAATCTGTAACGGCCGCATTGAAGTGACCCGTAATACTCTTACCAATGCGGTTGACACCGCGCGCACCCTCACGCACAACACCCTTTGCGGTATTGGTAACCGCACCCACAGACTCTTCACCCGCGGAAAGCGCATGGCCGAAAGGGCTCCAGAGGCGACCAAAAAGACCAGAATGTCTATTCTTACGAGTTGAGCGACGAGCCATTGTTTTCTACAACAGTCGGAATATTTTTTTTAGACACCCAGCAGATTATCACGAACATCCATGAGGGCAAATCGGGCTTTGGGTGAAATTCCTGGATAGTCTTCTTTAGGAGAATCTAGAAGTTCATTGAGTGACGGCTGAACTTTCTGCATGAGATTCTTACGCAGGGAGATGAAGAAGAGTGTATTCTTCTTGTGGAATACTTTGGACATCCGAACAAGGCAATCTGTATATTCCTGAATTTCCGCCTTCTGATTTTCATCCTTGCCATCCCTCTGAACATTTTCAACAAGGATCAGGAAAGTTTCTTCAAGACTCTTTGAATCTACTGCCTCAAGAATAACCAATTCAGCAAGGAATTGACTGTAGCCCATACGGTATTTCTTTTCAGAATTCTTAGCTACAAAGGTCTTGTAATCAGATTCACTGAGGTGCTTCATATCTTGG
>JACCDJ010389120.1_pt1 | contig 18478 bp, 19 predicted proteins | sample 7444481 | NCBI WGS metagenome assembly JACCDJ01 (sample SAMN15323435, study PRJNA562643) | freshwater metagenome | isolation source: river surface water | place: USA:Blue River Watershed | collected 2017-08-15 | reverse complement strand
CAAAATAAATACGATTTAATTATAAACACAACTGAAACTTTCGAATTAGACAAAATAAATACAAATATAATAATAAATATTATCCTATTTTTAATAATTTTGTTTTTAATATATAAAATATTTAAAAAAATAAGATTATAGAATAATAATGTCTCTTACTCAACAATTAACTGAATTTCGTTTCAATCTTGAAACATTTGATTTATTAAATACTATGGGTAAATCATCTGATTATTCTAACCAAATGTTAGGAGAATTAGGTTTTTCAGCTCAACTTGTTAAATTTATGCAATCCCAACGTATGCTTCTTAATAGTGTATTACTCCGTCTTCAACTTTATAGTGAACAAAATCTTAGTGAACAAAAAATCCGTAGTAGTTTAGCTATTCTTAACAATTCATTAGTCAATGCTCTACTTGATTATTTATATAAAAATACCAATAATACCTCATCAACTACATCAACTAAACAAAAGAAACAATCTCCACCACCCACACCTGCACAAGTAGTTGAACCTGAAGTATCTGAACACGAAGAAGTAGAAGAAGCTGAAGCTGATGAAGCTGAGGAAGCTGATGAAGCTGAAGAAAATGAAGAAAGCCCTTTTGATGCTTTCTTCTCTGCATGCGTCCGTCAATCAGATGATGCCAGCCACACAGTAAAGATGAGTGCTATGTATGATGCATTCAGCAAATGGTGGGCAAACAATTATGAAGATGAAACTCCTACTAAGGATGAATTAAAGGAGTACCTTACTGAAAGATTAGGTCACACTATTAAATCAATTGTATCAAATGTGTCGTTAGCATAAAAAATTAATATATAATATATTTAATGGAAGCCAGTATAATATGTCCACATTGTTACACTGATATAACTAAATACAAATGTGAATTTAAATGCAATCATTGTGATACAAACTGTTGTTTATCATGTAAAAAGTATTTTTACACAGACAAAAATATTAGTTATAAAGGCCATTATAAATTATGCTATATTAAATCAAAATTATAAATTTAATATAAAATTATGTTTTATATTAAATTTAATGTCAGAAAATATTAATAATCCTAAATGTCCAAAATGTTCTTCTAATGAATCATCATATATTTTTTGTAAAGAGTGTGTAACTTATTATTGCATGTCTTGTCATATAAATTACTATATAGAAAATAATAATGTATTTATTAATCATAATCCTCACTGTGATAAATTAGATGATATGACCAGTATTGACTTGAGTGATTATGATGATTAGTAATATTAACTATTTTTTCTAAAAAACATAAAGAAACTATTATCTATATTATGCATCTCATAAAAATAATATTTTTTGAAATATTTTGAAAATATATACTCCCATTGATATACTGATAAATATTTTGCATAAAAATAGTTTGGATCTAAAAATTGTTTATATGTCAATTTTTGAGATAAAACAACATCATATAAACAATGTTCTAAATTTATTAAATTAACTATATCATAACTATTATTATTATGTTCGTATAATACAATAATGCCTTTATCACTTAAAATCCTATTTAAATTTTCAATAATATATTTATATTCATTTTCTTTAATATGATGCAAACTATGAAATATAGTTATTAAATCAATGCTTTTATCTTTTATACTAGATAAATTATTATAATGAGTAAAAATAATATCATTTCTTGGTTCCCATTTAAGACCAACCCATTCGTTAATATCAACAACATTAATATTATTTTTAGATAAACCCAATTGTTTACCAATATAATAAGCAGTATCTCCTACATTACCACCAAAATCTAAAATAGAATTTATGTCATTAATATTAATATGTTTTTTAATAAAATCCCATTTAAATTCTGCTCTTTTCATATTATAATCTTCATTATAAGTATTAATAGGTTTTTTAACTAAATCTCTAAATTTATTAATAATTGTTTCAGAACTTCCACCTTCATTTAATATATTCATAATAGTATTATGATTAATGTTTGCATTTTTCAATATCTTAATAAATAATTTTAATAAACGATTATTGATATTAATATTAATATTTGTGTTATTAAAATTTCTTGTACCACGATATATTTTCATAATAATATAATTTATATTATTATTATGAAATTAATTGTATTTTTCTTTATTATCAATTATCATTAAAATTATAAATAATAATAATAACAATAACAATAATAATATAAATAAATATTTATTACTGCATATTTTATTAGATTTAGTTGAGTCTGATGTTGTATTTGAAGAACTTGTTATGTTCGAAGAACTTGTTATGTTCGAAGAACTTGTTATGTTTGAAGATACAGGTGATGATGTTTTAATAATACCTATATAATTATTATCAAAACCATCATTTCCTATATAATAATAATACTTATTTAGTTTATAACATAGATAAAATGGATTAATATTACCTTCAGGAAAACGTTTAAAATTATCAGGTTTATTACCTTCAAAAGTAATTGTTTCTAATTCTATACATTTAAAGAAAGTATTGGACCCAAATAAAGTAACACTTGCTGGAATAACTATATTTTTTAGTGATAACAAATACATAAATGATAATTCACTAATAATTTTTAATTTATTTGAAATATGTAATGTTTCAATTAATTTTGAACCAGATAAAACACCATTACCTATAAATGTAATAGTATCAGCCATAATAAATTTTGTAACATATTTTAAATTTTGAAAACCATATGTTTCAATACCTATAACATTATAACCATTTATCTTTTCTGGTATACGTATTTCAGTTATAGTTGCATCATCACCTTTTAAATAAGTTTTAATAGAAACACCTATAATACGTCCTTCTTCTTTTACATATATATATTCATATGTACCATCATTTAAAGTATTTGAAGTTAATTCTGGTATATCAGATTTATTATCAATCGCAATGAAATCTTCTATTTTTAAATTTGTATCTGGCTCATTGATTAATCTATTAATAAAATTATCAAATCCATTTTTATTTCTATAATAATAAATTTTCAACATATTATTTGATTTAATGATAGATTTATTATAAAATGTATCATTCCTTATAAGAGTATCTGGTGCATCTCCTTCAAATATAATCCTTTGTAAATTAGTATTAAATCCTAATATAGGTATATAATTTTTAAAATTTGTATTTGTATTAAATACAAATTTTTTTATACTAGCTGGTATTGTAATTGTTTCTAATCTATGCATATTTGAAAAAGCCCCATTATAAATATATTCAATTCCATTTAAAAGTGTTAAATTTTTAATTGCTGAATAATAAAAACAGTTTTCATATATAGTATTAATATTATTTGGTATTATTACATTATAATTACTAGTATAATCAAACGTATAAGAAAACATATCTTTTGTTAATATTTTAACATTTTTACCAATTACAATTTTTTTAATAGACTGACAAGATTGATAAATAGCTTGATCATTTATGTTCTCAATTTTAACATTATCATTAATATTAATTTCTTCTAAAGAAATACATTTTATAAATGCTGAATGTTCGATTGATGTAATTGAGTTTGGTAAAATAATTGATTTTAAATTTAATGAATTTCCAAATAAACCACGATTAATATTTTTTAAATTAATTGGAATATTAATTTTTTCTAAATAATAATTTGATGTAATCAAATTCATATTCATAATTGTCTCTGGAATATCAATTGTTTTTAAAAATGTATTTATTATATTATTTACTTCTAAAACTGGTAAATTATTAATGTATGGAGGTATAATTAAATCAGTTATAGTTTTATCTCTGTTTTTTAAATATCTAATTATACTAATACCATATAATGTTCCTATAGATTTTTCTTCAAATTCAAATATATCATTATAATCATATTTAATTTCAATAAATTTTATATTTTCATTAATTAAATTATTTGGATAACCTTGAAAATAATATATTTTTTTAATATTATATAAATTAAAATTTATATCAATTATATTTTCTATATTTTCAAATATTAAACTATTTATATTAGAACCTTTAAATGTATCAATACTAAAATTAATTAAAGATGCAGGTATATATAAATAAGCAATATTAGTACCTTCAAAAACATTATTACCAATAGTTCTTACATTAGTTGGAAGATTTAAATAAGTAACATATATAGCATCCTTAAATGCATTGTCTCCTAATTCAATAACATTATTATTAATATTATTTATATAATTATTTTTATCTTCTTTAGTTAAATAAGATAATAATTTAGTACCATTTGTATCATATGTAAATATGCCATCACCCATTATATAATATATAATTAATATAGAATATTAATTATATGTTGTAATATTTTACATAGCTTATAATAATCATTAAAAGTTTATATATACATCATTAAATGGGATGTATTAGTTTCTTTTTTATTATTAGAGTTCATTTGTTCCATACTTTTCTTAAAATCATCTCTTGATAATTTTTTATGTAATCCATTTAATGTTAATGATTTTTTCATACTTCTTACACAATAATTTTCTTTAGCTAATTGAAATAATTTTCTCATATCTCCACCAAAATATTTAAAATTTTCTTTATTTTCTTTAATATCATTAACATTAATCGCATTATCTTCTAATTCCCATTTTTCTTCTTTTATAAATGATTTTAATATTTCTAATAATTCAATTTCATCATAACCTTTTATTTCAAGCTTAACAGTAAAGCGTCTTTCTAAACCTTTATTATAAGCCAAGAAACTTTCTTCAATGTCTTCTTTATATCCACCTACAATTAATAACCATGGTCTATCCATTCGTGACATGTTTAAATTAATAGTATCAATACATTCTTTAGCAAATGAATCACGACCTTCCTTATTACCAAGACTATAAACTTCATCAATGAATAAAACTCCACCTAAAGCAGTATCAATTACTTTCTGTGTTTTCTCAGCAGTTTGACCTAAATATTTTGCGACTAAATCAGAGCGTGTTGCTGTTATAAAATTATCATTTTCTAAAAATCCAAGTCTTAAATAAATATTACCCATTATTTTTGCAATTGTTGTTTTACCAACACCAGGTGGCCCCATTATCATTATATGATTCATTTCACTGTATATCTTGATAGAACTTTGTTCATTTGTATCATGAAGAAAATAACAAATAGAACGGAATATTTTTTCTTTAACATTATTCATACCAATAATATTATTTAATTCTTCTAAAGCAGGAATTATATTATATAATTTATTAAATTTATCATTGCCAACAAAATCAAATTTCTTAGGGTGTGTTTTTAAATTAATAATATCATTAATATTATTTAAATTACTAAATATTTCCATTCCCATAATATCAATTTCTTCTTGTTTTGAACGCTTATAACGTTTTACTTTTTTAAATTCATCTGATAATAAATCAACATGTTTTCTCTTTTTTGATGATTTATTATCACCATATAATTGTTCCTTTAATTTTTCATTTTTTAATCTAATACAAAACATTTCACTTTTAGTATCTTCTAATTCTTTTCTTAATTCATGATTTTCATTTTTTAATGATATTATTTCTTTGTCACAAAATTGATTATAATTCATATAACTCCACATTCCCATAATTCTATTATTAACATTTTCATTAAATTGTTGCCATCGTTGATTAATATCTATAATATCCATAATATCTACAGTCTCAAAATGTTCAAAAGGTCCATTTAAATTTGACATATTCGCCATTATTATAATACATATTATATCCTTATAATAATATTAATATTATCTTAATAAAAAAATTTGTAATAAGATTTAGTTTCTAATCAAATTTGGACATCAACTAGCACTCATCTTCCCACTTGTCACCTTTCTTAGATTTCTTGTGCGTGGGCTTGGTAGAAGGATTGTAATCTTTCTCAATTTTGGTATTTTCTCGTATTTTTTTACCAAGGCGAACTAACTTGAATTCATGGGCCAACTCGGCCATCTCCTTATCTTCATCAAACTCATACTCATTATCACACAAATTTTTAAGTATATTCTTAAAAGCCAAACTAGTGGACATAAAAGGAAGATTTTAAGAAGGGTTCAATAATATGTATATTTTTCAATTTTTTATGAAATATATTATAATATAATGAACCATGAAAAGAAGGATATAAAGAAATATAAATTTAGACATAAATATATTCAAGTTGATATAGATAATCAACTAATGGATGTAGATATAGATAATCAACCAATGGATGTAGATATAGATAATCAACCAATGGATGTAGATATAGATAATCAACCAATGGATGTAGATAATCAACCAATGGATGTAGATATAGATAATCAACCAATGGATGTAGATGTAGATAATCAACCAATGGATGTTGATTAATATTAAAAATTTCAAACATAATATTTATATAAACAATGTATAGTAATATATATTAAATGACACATAATATCAATGATAATAATAATTATGATATTGATACTATTATTTTAAAAAAAAAAGAAATATTAGCAGATATAAATATTCATCAAAAAAAACTAATGATGTTAGAAAATGAATTATTAAAAATAGAACATATGATGGCTTCTTTTAGTGAAATGAATATAGCTGATAGTTTATCATTAAGCGAACAACAAAAAGTTATAGTTGATTCAAAAGATAAAAATATATTAGTAGTTGCTTGTCCTGGTTCTGGTAAAACTCATACATTAATTTCTAGATATATTAATTTAGTAACTAAAGAAAAAATTGACCCATCTAGTATTATTTTAATTACTTTTACTAAAAAAGCTGGTATGGAAATGAACCAACGTATTAGCAATATTATTCCTCATAAATTACCATATTATGTTGGTAGTTTGCATGGTTTAGGTTTCAGATTATTACAAGAATTTAATAAAATAAGTTATACTGTTTTAGATGAGAATGACAGTCATTATATTATTAAAAAGTGTGCTGATGTTGTATTAATTCCCTGTAAAGAATTAAATGATGATGAAGTATCTCTAATCAGACGTCAGATTGTTTATATTTATGATAAAGTATCAACCTCTTATCCATGCAATATTGATGATGCTATTAAACATTTAAGTATTTCATCAAAATATAAATCGATTATTAATAATATTTTAAAAGAATATAAAAATGAAAAAAAGAAACAGAATTTAATTGATTTTAACGATTTGATGATACAATTTTGTCAATTATTAGGAACAAAAAAAGTAAATCCATTTTTAGAAAAAGTTAAATATATTTTCTTTGATGAGTATCAAGATATAAATCCTGTGCAAAATTATATTTTAGGATGTTTTGGACAAAGTCCTAATTCTAACATTATGGTTGTTGGAGATGATGCACAAGCTATTTATGCATTCCGTGGTAGTTCTGTTCAATATATTTGGGATTTCGAGAAAAAATATGATAATGTTAAAAAATTTATGTTGGAGACAAATTATCGTTCAACTCCATCAATTGTTAATTGTTTTCAAGATATTATTTCTCATAACACAAATCAGTTTATAAAAAATGTTAAATCTAATCAAGTAGAATTAGGTATGAAACCTTATATTAAATGCCATGAAACATTTCAAGAACAATATAAATGGGTAGCAGATGATATTGCTAAAAAATATAAAAGCGGTGTTCCATTAAGAGAAATGGTTGTATTATCTAGAAAAAATAGTTCATTAGATATGTTAGAACATGAATTAATAAATCATTCAATACCTGTAATAAAAAGTATAGGCATTTCTTTATTAAATAAATCTTATATTAAAGATTTTATTGCTTTTTTAACAATTATTATCAATCCTAAATCATTAATTCACTGGAAAAGAATTTTAGCATTGCATAAAAATATAGGCACTGCAAGAGCTAATGAAATTGTAGATATGGATGATAATATACATGAGGCTATTAAAGAATTTATAATTGGTAATCCAAATTTAAATTTAGATAGTTTACATAATTTAAAAACATTTTTATTAACATTGAAAGAAAAACAAATTAGTGAACAAATGTTTATGATAAAAAGTTATTTAATGAATTTATGGTTAATTAATAATACTAACTCAAAGAGTTGTAATATTGAAACTAGAGAAAAAGACTTAATATCATTATTATCTTTTATGAAAAAGCAATCGATTGAAGAATTTATAAGCAATATTCATTTAAATTTGGAAATAGACTCTATAGAAGATAGTTTATTTTTATCAACTGTACATGGAAGTAAAGGCTTAGAATGGGAATATGTTTATATTATTGATATGGACTGTAAAAATTTTCCAAATATAAGACAAAGTTATTATAAAGATGAAATTGATAATGTTATGGAAGAACGAAGACTTTTTTATGTAGCAACATCAAGAGCAAAGAAATATTTATCTATTAATTTCACACAGGATATTTTAAATAATATTTATATATCTCCATTCATTAGAGAATTAGATGAAGCTAACTATATTGGTTCTAATTTATTAAAATCATTATCAATTAATTATAATTATACAGGGAATATTTCAATTGATATAAATAACTATTTACGTTTCAATGGTTATAAACAATTATCTGAAATGATATTAAATATCGAAGCTATTAGAAGTAACATTGGATATAAAACTGATATTCCTGCTCCAGTTACTTTAAAGAACAGAGCAATAGTAGGTAATATGATGGATTTATTGGTATCAAAAATAATTCATAATAATTTTAGTGATATGATAGAAAGTTTTGATTTATCTCAGAATAATCATAGTAAATTACCAGAAAAAATTTATCAGAATTATATTGATAGATTTACTGATTGGAGAACTATTTTAAATGATATTTTTTATATATCAAGTTATAAATATAATAAAAATGATAATGATAATATTGAAGAATGGAAACAATATTTATTAAATGAAACAACCAATAGTTTTTATAATAATGTTGAAAAGTGTATTATTAAATTAATTAATAGTTTATTTAATAATGATTTATCTAATGATTTATCTAATAATATAATTAGAATTCATACAAATATTACTAATAAAAATATTAAAGGTGAAATTGATTTTATGGTTAATGATACATTAATTGAAATGAAAACAACACCAGATGATGCATGCACTTTTCCAAATTTATGTCAAACTTTAATGTATGGTTGGTTACTAGGTAAAAAAAATATACATGTTAAAAATATTATTATTTTAAATTTATGGGATGGGACAATTGATAGATTTAATATTGATAACTTTAATTTCAAACAATTTAGAAAGATTTTATATACATGGGTTGAAAATAAAAAAGAAATGGAATTAACACAATAAAAATTGATTAATTTATTATTTTATTAATAATATAATAAATTAATGCCTTCAGACATCAACATCAACATTGATAATGATAATATTATTGAATTTCTTAATTATATAGATAATGATACAAAAGGTGATATTGGATATAAATATATTAACTTTATAAGAACAATTAATAACCTGGCAAATAATGGTTCATATGAAATTAATCAATATACTAATTTTATTAATAGTACAAATAAACAATATCCTAATTTGAGCAAGTTAAATGATTTAATTAATTCAGCTAAATCTGTAGAACCAATAAATTTTCATCACAAATTTTGCGTATATTTGTGGTATTGGATTTATAATTAATAATCTTCTATTTTTTATTTTTGAATATTTGGAACATAATGTATCGTTCTATTATTAATTTCTTTTTTTAATACTTTATTTCTTAATATATCTTCTTTTTGTCTATATACTAACCAAAGGTATAAATAACCTGTTTCTGGTTTATAATTAGATGGACCTGATTTTTTAAATTTTGCAGATAATTTATATTTATTATTTATTATATTTAATTCTCTTCCTTTTTCCTCATCGTAATAGTACCAGGCCAATTGATTCAATATATCAAACAACTTAATTATCTCTTCATTACTTAAATCTCTAATTTTTCTAAATGGTGATATTTTGGCTATATATAATGCTTCTGCTCGTAAATAATTACCACATCCAGCAATTACATTCTGGTCTAATAATGCAGTGCATATCATAGTATCATCTCTTTTCTTTTCCAATCTATTTTTAAATTTCTCAATATCATTTGAATTAAAAATGTCTGCCCCTAATTTGTTTAATTTCTTTTTTAATGATTCTTGATTCGATATAATTATATTCCCAAAATTTCTCGGATCATTAAAATAAATAACAATATCATCTATTATAAATTTAATATTATTATGAGATAAATCAGTAGTTTCCCACCAACCTGTCATTCCTAATGTATTAAATAAAACAATATCAACATTTCCTTCGCTATTGGAATAAAATTCCCAATAAATAAATTTACCATAACATTTAATTGATTTAATTCTTAATCCAATTAATTTGTTAAAATTTGCTTTTTTTCTTAAATATTTACCTCCTAATATTTCTATTTTTTTAATAGTTTTATTTTTTATTTTTTTATTTAACATATCAACTACTAGTCTAACTTCTGGTCCTTCTGGCATTATTATATTAAATATATATTATATATTATTATAATGGAACAAAATAATTCTTCAAATAACTCTAACTCTATGAGTATGAGTATGAATAATTCTTCGAATCGATATATTGGTAAATTAATAGACGCGAAATTATTACCTAAAGATGAAAATGGTTTCACTTGTTGTAGATGGTGTAACGGTCCAGTTAAACCACCAAAAAAAACAATGTGTAGTCCTCAATGTGTCCACGAAATTCTTATTAGAACTAATACTAATTATTTAAGAACATGTGTTTATAAAAGAGATAAGGCTATTTGTGCTTTATGTAATATAGATACTAAAGAAATCGCTAAAAAAGCAATCTTATTAGAAGGAAACGAAAGAGACGATTTTTTAAAGGAACATAGTATCTCTTTAAAAAGAAAAATATGGATAAAAAAACATGGTGGAGGATTATGGGACGCAGACCATATTATTCCAGTAGTTAAAGGTGGTGGATTATGTGGATTAGATAATTTAAGAACTTTATGTATTAAATGCCATAAAAATGAAACAAAGAAATTAAATTCAAAAAAGAAAGAAATATAAAATATATCATAAATTAACATAAACAACATTTATTTTTACAATATTTTTTAATACAATTACCACAAAATGAATGATTGCATTTTAAAGTATATAATTCAACTTTATATGATTTTTGAGCGTCTTTATAACATGAAGGACATCTGCTAAATTTACAAATATTAAACTTAATATTAAATTCAAAATTATCATAATTTTTAAATATATCTGTTTTTATATCATTATTTTTATATAATTCATATCTTTCAAAATCATTTGTTAGTTTTTTAAGCATATCTATATAAGATTTCTTTGGTTTAAGTTTTATTGCCATTACTACTAATTCTTTTTTTTGTTCTATATTACCTACTAATTTAGCATATTCATAACATGCTCTATAATTATTATTAATTAAATTTTTAAAAATAATGATTGCACTATTATAATTTTTCAATACATTCCATAAATGTATTGCTCTATTAATTAACGCATTTTCATCATTACAATCTAATCCTAGTTGATTATATTTTAAAAATAAATCAAAATTACCCTGACTTAAATATTCATAAGCTAAATTAGTTGATGATTGTATATGGCCTTTATCTGCTCCTAATTTAAAATAATAGATAGTTTTGTCTTTATTATTAAGAATATTATACAATATTCCAAGAGTACATGATGCTTCATAACTACCTCTTGTGATAGCTATTTCTAACATTTCAATTGCACCTTCATAATCTTTTTTTGATATATCATATAATGCAATTATAATCATAATATTTGTATCCATATAATTATTGTAATATTTTCCAGGACACATATTATTAAAAATATCCAAAATAATATCACCATATTTTTCTTTAATTTCTGGTTCAAAATCAAAATTACAATATAATTCTATTGTATCTAAATCCATTATAAATATATGTTTATTATAAAATAAATGTTTAATTATATTATAATAATCTATATTATATTATATGTCATCTCAAGATAAAGATACATCTAAGATGTTTGGTATTAAGTGTCCCAAAGGTATGATTGAAAAAATCCCCTATGATTATAAAAGAAAAACTTCAAAAAAGAAAATTCATGTTAAAGCTGTTTGTATTAAAGATCAAGGTAAGGCAGGAAAAGGACCTAAATTAGGTATATTACCAAAAGAAGATATAGGTATTTTATCAGATTATGGTTACTCATTACATAATACTCATGATGAAAGAGTTAAAGCTTTAAAAAAAGCAATGAAACATCATGATGAACTTAAAATATTAAGACACATTAATGCTTTAAGAACATTATTCAAATCTAATGAAAAATATTATAACAAATTAGATAAGGATTTAAAATGGATACAAGCTCATTATGATAAAAATTGAATTTATTATAAATTATATAATTATAATTAATATTATGGCAGATTTTGCTTTTGGTATTCATAATAAAGATTTAATGCTAAGTCATTTGATTTCTAATCTAAGTATTTTAGATGATTTTGAATTACTACAAGAGTTAATTAATAAAACACCTAACATCGAAATGCAAATGTATCTTCAATCAATTATGATTAAATTGAAAGATTTTAATTTTAATACAAATGATGAAATTAAAATTAATATTATTATGACTTCTGATCCAATGCAATCACGGCGTACAAGTCAAAAACCGATTAATATTTTTAAATTATCATCAAGAAATGTTTCTGATTTACGCCATCTGCTATACATTCGCCAACCTCTTAATATGTTTGATGTATTAATGACACGTAAAGAAATCAACTTATTATCAAGGGAACAACTTGAATATTACGTTAAAAACATGTATGAAGAATATCAATAAAAAATTATTTTATAATTATATTATATAATAAATGGGAGGTCAATATTTTAAAATAGTAATTTTAGATAATAATAAAAATATTCGCATATGGCTAGATCCATATAATTATGGAGATGGTTATAATTTAATGCAACATGCATTTCTTAATACTCATTTAATGGGTGCAGTAGAATATTTAATTAGCCCACAAGGTAATTATTATAAGTCTTCAATAATTTGGGCGGGGGATTATAAAGAAGAAGATAATTTATATAATAAATGTAAATTTGGAGACTATCTTCATCAAACACCACCTGCATATGACACTCGTTGTTATAGATATATTGTTAATCATACTAAAAAAATGTATGTCGATAAATATCCAGATGGTAAAAGTGGTGATGTTTTTAGACATGATAATTATAAAACTCATCCATTACCATTACTAGTTATGGATAATAATTATGGAGGTAAAGGATGTTATGAAGGTAATAATGAACATTTATTAGGAACATGGTCTGGAGATATAATATCAATGGAACTTAATCCTCCAGATAATTATATTAAATTAATTTGTAATTTTGATTAAACTATAGTATTCATTAATGCAGGCACGAGCGTCTACTGTAAATTATAAATAATTTTAAATGATGCGCAAATACAATAAATAATAAGAATTATACTGATAATATATACTAATTTATTATCATTATAATTAAATTCTTTAACCATATAATTATTTTCTAATTTATATCCTTGTTTTTCATAATATTTACGAACTCCAACACCTGAAATAACTCCAATTTTTTTATAATTATATTCCATTGCAATTTCTTCAGCTTTTTTAATTAGCATTTTTCCAAATCCTTTATGTTGATGATTATTATTATTAACTGCATTATGTGGTGTCATAACCCCATAAACATGCAATTCTCGTATCATAGCCATATTGTTTAAATTAGGGAACAAGTTAATATCTTCATCAGTATTAGAATATTTGTAACCTCCAGTTAATATGAACCCCATCTTATTACTAAGACGTAGACGACAGAATCCATAAATAATTTCTTTGTCTTTGGATTCAATAGAGATAAAATATTCATTCCCACCAGATGCTTGATAATTTCTAACATTAATAATAATATTATTAATATCAGTGTCTTTCTTTCGAACTTCACGACAGCGAATACAACGGCATTTCAACCCATTCTTTTTCATTTCATCTTCAAGCAATTGTCGCAAATTGGGAACATTATTTCCAGCATAAACATAACTAACAGGAATATCGCGAATAACACGAGCCAATCGAACACTTGGAGGTGTATGAGATTTGGCATACATTAGAACATCAATTAAATCTTCATGACTATAATGCAAATATTCGCCTTTATCCTCCCATTGTTTTGTAACCGTCCAATCAACACTCTGAAATGGATAATATTTTGCTTCATCAAAAGTAATATTTGGGTCAGCAAAATTATATTCCAAAGAATCTTTTTCGCTTAGAAATAATTGGTTAATCAACTCTTTATCTTTCTCTGGAGATGAATTAGGCAAATCAAACATCAAATGAACTTCAATTTTAAATCCACAATTAAGTAGATTATAAATTGCCCGTTTAACATCATTATAATAACACCCACGATTAATTTTCTTAAGAATTTCATAATCCAAATGCTGAACTCCAATTTGAACACGAGTGCAATTCATACGACGCAACAATTTAATTTCATCTGGAGTTACATGATCTGGGCGCGTTTCCATAGTTAATCCAATAATACGAACATCGGTTGTTTGATTAATTTCAATCTCTTCTTCCAAACTAAGACGAGGTCGCATATTAGACAAATTATTTGATTTGTCATGATAATAAGTATTTGCTGCATAATATAAATCACGAACAAATTCAATACGATAATCAATTGGGTAACTTCCCCATGTTCCACCAAGAATATATAATTCTACTTTATCAACTGGTAATCCACACAATTCCAATGCTGATGCACGATGCCAAACCTGCCATGCTGCATCAAATTTATTTTCATTGGCACGACGAACAGCTGGCTCATTAAAAAGATATGAACGCGGTTGAGGCGTCCAATTGTTACCTTCATGAGCTGGTTCATTAGGACAATAATAACAATTATGCTCGCAAGTGAATTCCTGACCATTTGGTCGAGGTGAAGTCAGAACAGTAATTTGAGTAATACCACTAGTTGTTCGCGTTTCATTCCGAATATTAAATTTCTCAAAATATTTGTTAGGCTGAATAGTTTTATTTTGAATACATTTTTTATAAAGATAATTCAAAATAATAACACCTGGAACAACCTTATGCTTTTTTCGCATTTCAAGAGTTAATTTCTTATATTCTTTCTCAGTCGTTTCTTGATTAACACTATTAACCAAATCAATCAAATATGCTTCTTCCTTTTCCTTATTATTATCCATCCTCTCATGGAGAAATAAATGCTTAATATTATGTTCTTCAATATCTGGAATATTTGACATTAAATGAATGTTAATAAAATTAATCTATAAAATAATCAATTTTTATTTTGGTTAATAAATACATTTACTATGTTTTCTAAGTGTCCCATCTGGATTATAATAAACAATATGACAACAATTAGGACATTGAGTAGTTATACCATCAACAATTCTGCATGGTGCTCTATTACCCCCATTAAGTGGAACATAATCAATTCTAAAAGTAAATAATTCTCGTTCTCTGAATGTATCTTGAGTAATATAACAAATATTTATATTACTACTCAAAGAGTTATCAATAATATTAATATTATATTTATGAAATGTAGTCAATTCATCATCAGTCATAATTGCAATTGCACGTTTATAAGTTTCAACAGTTGTGATAATTAACTTATCTTTAATAATAGAATAATAATAATCAAATAAAGTTGTAATTGTCCAAATAGCTCCTGTTGTTCTAATAGCATAACAATATTCACCAACCATAATTTGATTTATATCATTACATAATAGAATTCTTGTTGTATCAATATTTGCATTAATTATAGCACACATTTCATTATATTTATCATTAATATTTATGAAAAAAGAATAAACAGGCAAGTTGTAATTAAATGATAATCTTGTAAGTTGTTTAACATAATCAATAATATCTTGATTATTTCTAATAGTTTGAAAATTTTTAACTTTAATAACCCCATTTGGAATTATAATAATATTCTCTTTTTTATCTCGCAAATTATAAGGAATATTATATTGGTTCAGTAAAAACACTAAATCTTCCATTATAATTAATATTCTAATACATTTAAATAAAATATCAATTTTTCCCATCAAAACAACCTTCGGTTGATTTGATTAGAAAGTTAATAGGGAGAGTCAGAGTTTTTACTATAGTAAAAACTCTTACGCCCTATCAATTTTTATTATTAGAAAAAAATTGATTAAATCAAAGATAATTATATTATTAATATAATTTATGGAATATTATATTAAAGATTCTGGTAACACAATGGTCCAAACAATGGATAAGTTTAAAAAAGAAAATAATATTAATGAAAAAGTTTGCTATTGCGGTAGATTAGATCCAATGGCACGTGGATTAGTATTATTATTAGTTGGCGATGAGTGCAAAAATATGGATAAATATTTGGGTTATAAGAAAGAATATGAATTTGAAATTATATTTGGATTAGCATCAGATACAGATGATCCACTTGGTGTAATTAATAGTATGAAAAATTTTAATGATGATGAAGTAAAAATGTATTGTGATAAAATAAAAGAATATATTAAGATTGGTAAATTTCAACAAAATTTTCATAATTATAGTTCAAAAAGAGTTAAGGGAAAACCTATGTGGGAATATGCATTTAATAATGAAACAATTGAGAAACCATCACATGAAGTTGAAATATTTTCTATAGAATTTAAACCTATTAAAACTTATGATTTTAATGAGTGGAAAAATAATATAATAGAAATTATCAATAAAATAGATAAAAAAAATAATTTTAGACAAGAATTAATTATTGATATTTATAAATTAGTTACAATTACTAAATTATATGCTTTACCAATTAAAATAAAAGTATCTAGTGGTTTTTATGTTAGACAACTTGTCGCTGATATAAAAAAACATTTAGATATAGAAATATTAACTTTTGATATTAATAGAATCTCTATTATAAGTTAATTTATAAAAAATATTAAAAATTTTCAAATATTCATAAATAAATTATAATTATTATTAATATGATAATTATAATTTTAATAATTTTAATAATTTTAATGATATTTATTTTAATTTATTATCCATATATTAAAAAACTAATGATATCAGAAACGTTTGATAATAATATTAAAATACCAAAAGTTATTTATTTAAGTTATAAAACAAAAAACATACCTGATTATGTAATTGAAAAATGGAAAGAAGTATATCCAGACTATGAAGTAAAATTATATGATAATAACGACTGCATTGATTTTTTAAATAAAGAATATGGACAAGAATATGTTGATATTTTTAATTTTATTAAAGATGGCCCTATTAAAGCTGACTTCTGGAGAGTATGTATTTTATATAAGTATGGTGGAATTTACAGTGATATTGATGTTGAACCACTTGTTAATATAAATAAAATAATTTATTCTGATACTACATTTATTACTTGTTTATCACTTGCATATAAATTAATAAATCCCCATTTTATTGTTAGTGAACCTAATCATAAGATATTAAAAATGTGCATTGATGAATATTTAGAAATGTTTAAAAATAAAAAGGAATATTCATATTGGGGTTGGTCAATTGTATTTATAATGAAGAAAGTTTTATATAATATATTTAATGAATATTTAACAGAAGAAGGAATATATTTTGATAAAGATAATAATAAATATCAATTTTTGAAGGAAAATATTGACTTGTCTTTTTCTATACTTAATATTAAAGGTATATGGAGAAAAATAACTAATAATGGAAATGGTATGTATTGTAAATATAATAATATAAAAGTTTTGAATAATAAATATGATGATTATATAAATCATAGTTTCTAAGCTTTTTGTTATAAATAAATAATATTAATTATATTAATGGCATATATAAATAGATTATCAGATATTAATAATAAGTTAGATACTAATATAGAAAATCAAGAAGTAACTAATACAAAATTATCAAATATTGATGATAATATAGAAACAATAAGAACTTCATTTGATCCTACTACTAGTGCATTAAAAGTTAATATAGTTGCTGGTGGTGTAAGTGGTTCATCTTCATCTGATGGTAAAGCATATTTATATAATGGTGCAGGAAATACACCTATAACTGCTACTACAATTACAGCAACTAAAAATGGTATTGATACAGCTTCATCTATGTTTGTATCAGATGGAACAACTAGAACAGCATTAACATCAACAGCTGTAACTGCTACTAAAAATGGTATTGATACAGCTTCATCTATGTTTGTATCTGATGGAACAACTAGAACAGCATTAACAGCAACTGCGATTACTGCAACTAAAAATGGTATTGATACAGCTTCATCTATGTTTGTATCTGATGGAACAACTAGAACAGCATTAACAGCAACTGCGATTACTGCAACTAAAAATGGTATT
>JACCDJ010531600.1_pt1 | contig 18493 bp, 15 predicted proteins | sample 7444481 | NCBI WGS metagenome assembly JACCDJ01 (sample SAMN15323435, study PRJNA562643) | freshwater metagenome | isolation source: river surface water | place: USA:Blue River Watershed | collected 2017-08-15 | reverse complement strand
TCTAGCGAACGTGTGATTGCACAAAAGGCAGAGTGACAACTTCAGCTTGGGATTCGCGACCACGCACATCAATGACAACCATCGTTCCCAGAGTCACTGAGGAATCAAGCAGCGCTAGCGCAACCCCATTTTTAAGCGTTGGCGAAAAAGTACCCGAGGTTACGACGCCAACTTCAATACCGTCCGAATCTTTGACGCTCATGCCTGCGCGCGGAATCCCGCGATCAAGAGATTTCAAACCGTGCAGAAAACGCCGCGGTCCATTTGTTCTTTCATTGCGTAGAACGCTATCTCCAGCGAATTTTTCTTTCGTCCAACCAACGGCCCACGACGCACTTGCTTGAACGGGAGTTATCTCTAAAGAGAGTTCATGCCCATGTAATGGGTATCCCATTTCTGTACGCAAAGTGTCTCTAGAACCGAGTCCACAGACCAACCCTTGAAATGGTTGGATTGCTGCAACCAGTGCATCCCATACTTTTTCTGCGTCTTTCCACAATGGCAATAACTCGAACCCGAATTCACCGGTATATCCGGTGCGGCACAAGATAACGTCACACTGTGCAATTTGCACATGAGTAAAGCTCATGTAATCAATTGTTGGAGATATTCCAAGAGCTTCTAGAACTTTTGGTGTTACTGGACCCTGCAAGGCAAGCACAGCATATTCATTGTGCAAATTTTTAATCTCTATTCCTGGAATTAACTGTGCTTGTAGTGCAGAAACGACATCGGATGTATTAGATGCATTTGGAACCAAAAAAATATCATCTGCTGAGTTGCGATAAGCAATCAGATCATCAATTACTCCACCCTTGTCATTGCAGAGCATTGTGTATTGAGCCATGCCATCAGAAATTCTGTTTAAATCATTAGTTAGAATTGCATTGAGAAAATTTAATGCACCCGATCCCTTTACGCTGGCTTTACCTAAGTGCGAAACGTCAAAGAGTCCGACTCGTTCTCTAACGGCTGCGTGCTCAGCGAGTACACCTGCGGCGGGGTATTCGATAGGCATTAACCACCCACCGAAATCTGCCATCTTGGCCTGAAGTTCTAGGTGCTTTTGGTGCAAAGGTGAATTTTTCACAATCACAACCTACTCCCAGACCTACAAAAGTTGCTACAACCGATAACCTTTGCGCCTTACGGTTCTTTAAATTGGCTAGATGCTGCAAAAGGAGATGCATGTCCACGCTAAAACTTACTGATGGCGCAGTCACCAATGGCGTTCTAGTTGTTGGGCTCTCCTTTAATCCAAATAAAGATTCTGCGCTAAGTATCGAATCTGGAACCGTAACTTTGGACACGAGGACTCTGCTCGCTCAACTAAAAGAGCTAGGGGCTACAGGTAAGAGTGATGAAGTAGTAAAGATTCCCGGTACACGTACAAAGTTAATTCTCTTCACGGGTTTAGGTGTCACAAACAAGCAATATCCACACGAAACACTTCGGCGTGCCGCTGGCGCCGCGGCCCGCGCACTGGCTGGAAACGGCGAAGCAACTTTTGCTCTACCGGCTCCTGACATTGCATCCGTGGCAGCAATTGCTGAAGGTGCTGCTTTAGGTGCTTACGCATTTGATGAATTTCGAGGTTCAACAAAATCAGAAAGAAAGTTGCCCCTTAAAACTATCGCAGTCCACTCCAAGTTCACGAAGAAAATTGAAGCCAAGAACGCCCTTCAGCGTGCCCAAGTAATTGCGCAATACACACACTTAGTTAGAGATCTGATCAATACTCCCCCTTCACATCTGACGCCAGATACTTTTTCAAAAAAGATTTCTGGAGCTGTTAAAGCTCTAGGTGGATCCTCTGCTTCACTCAAAGTAAGTGTTCTCAATGAAAAGCAGTTAAAGAGTGGTGGATACGGTGGAATAATTGGAGTCGGTCAAGGATCGGCTAATCCACCCCGTCTGCTTCACGTTAAATACACTCCTAAAAAGTCGCTCCGAACTTTTGCATTTGTTGGAAAAGGAATCACTTTTGACACAGGCGGGCTAGCGTTAAAACCTGCTGCTGGTATGGAAGCAATGAAGTCAGATATGAGTGGGGCCGCCGCTGTATGCGGTGCAATTCTTGCGATTGCTTCTTTAAAGTTACCTGTAACCATCGAAGCCTGGGCACCTCTTGCTGAAAACATGGTCAGCGATAATGCAACTCGTCCAAGTGATGTCATCACAATTTATGGTGGAAAAACTGTTGAGGTGCTCAACCCGGATGCTGAAGGTCGACTTGTATTGGCAGATGCAATCGTAAAAGCTCAAGAGACAAAATCACTCGATGGATTAATTGATGTGGCCACACTAACTGGTGCACAAGTTGTTGCACTAGGAACTCGCACAAGTGCTGTAATGACAAATAACGAAGATTTCAGTGCTCGATTTATTGCAGCTGCCAGCGAAAGTGGCGAAGCGTTTTGGCCAATGCCGCTGCCGCAAGAGCTGCGTGCTTCCCTAGATTCACCCGTTGCAGATTTAGCAAACATTGGTGAACGAATGGGTGGAATGTTGGTAGCTGGTTTGTTCTTAAAAGATTTCATCAAACCTGAAGTTCCATGGCTTCACCTCGACATTGCAGGACCGGCCTATAACGAATCCGCTCCACATGGATATACCCCTGTTGGTGGTACGGGTGTGGCACTTCGCACACTTCTGCGCTTGGTAGAAAACTCCATAATTCGGTAACTAGCCCGAAGGCTGGCAAGATAGGGCCAGGGCGTAAGTTGGCTTAGATGCTTCGCCGTATGAGTGTGGGAGGTTTACGCGAGTGGCTCAATTCGATCTAGTAATTCTTGGTGGTGGAAGTGGCGGCTATGCGTGCGCACTTCGCAGCGCTCAACTAGGTCTATCAGTAGCACTCATCGAAGCTGACAAACTCGGAGGTACATGCCTTCACCGTGGTTGCATACCAACCAAAGCATTATTGCATTCAGGTGAAATTGCTGATGGTGCCCGCGATGCCAACCACTTTGGCGTGAACGCGCAATTCTTGTCGATGGATATGCCTGCTGTTAACTCCTACAAAGACGGCGTCATCGCACGACTGCACAAAGGTTTGCAAGGTTTGGTTAAATCTCGAAACATAACTTTTGTTGAAGGTCATGGAAAGTTGATTTCCAAAGACACAGTTGAAGTTAATGGAGAAAAATACACTGGCAAGAATGTTGTTCTTGCGACGGGTTCATACGCAAAAACCCTTCCAGGTCTTGAAATAGATGGCAAGAAAATTATTACCTCAGATCACGCAACAAAATTGGATTACGTTCCAAAGAGCGTCATTGTTCTAGGTGGCGGAGTAATCGGATGCGAGTTCGCTTCTGTTTGGAAATCTTTTGGCGCAGAAGTAACAATCATTGAAGGACTTTCTCACCTGGTCGCACTCGAGGATGAATCATCCAGCAAGCAGTTAGAACGTGCCTTTAGAAAACGTGGAATTAACTTCGAACTCGGTGTTCGCTTCCAATCTGCCGCAATAAATGGTGACTCCGTAACAGTGACACTAGAAGATGGCAAAACCTTTAGCGCTGACGTCCTATTGGTTAGCGTTGGTCGTGGACCAGTATCTGCAAACCTTGGCTATGAAGAACAAGGAATTTCCATGGACCGCGGTTATGTTCTAGTTGATGACAAGTGCCGCACAAATATTCCTGGCATTTGGGCAGTGGGCGATTTAATTCCTACTCTTCAATTGGCTCACGTTGGTTTTGGTGAAGGTATTTTGGTTGCCGAAGAAATAGCAGGACTTAATCCACGTCCAATTAACTACGACGGTGTGCCACGTGTGACATATTCAGAGCCAGAAGTTGCATCCGTTGGGTTAACAACAGCAGTTGCAAAAGAACGTGGATTTGATGTTGTTGAATTAAATTACGACTTAGCCGGAAATGGTAAAGCTCAAATTCTTCGCACTGCTGGTTCTATCAAGTTGGTTTCGCAAAAGAATGGACCGGTACTTGGAATTCACATGGTCGGATCTCGTGTTGGTGAATTACTTGCTGAAGCTCAATTAATCTTTAACTGGGAAGCAAGCGCCGATGATGTCGCACCGCTTATTCATGCACACCCAACACTTTCTGAAGCCATGGGAGAAGCACACATGGCATTAGCCGGTAAACCGCTTCATGCTCACGGATAATCTAGGGAGATCACAATGACATTCAGATTAACGATGCCAGCACTTGGCGAGAGCGTGACCGAAGGAACTGTTACACGTTGGTTAAAGGCTGAGGGCGATCAGATCGCAGTAGATGAACCACTACTCGAAGTTTCTACCGACAAAGTCGATACTGAAATTCCATCACCTGTTGCAGGAACTCTTCAAAAAATAGTTGTTGCAGTTGATCAAACTGTCGCAGTTGGTGCAGAACTCGCAATTATTGAAGATGGTGCAGCGGCTTCTGCCGCACAGGTAGCACCTGCCGCTGCAGTTGCTGCAGCTCCAACACCGCCGCCAGTTGCACCTGTTGCTCCAGTTGCATCACCAGCTCCCGTTACATCTAGTTCTGCAGGAACTGTGATTGCGATGCCCGCACTCGGTGAAAGCGTTAGCGAAGGAACAGTTACGCGTTGGTTGAAAAATGTTGGCGATTCAGTTGCAATGGATGAAGCACTTCTCGAAGTTTCTACCGACAAAGTCGATACTGAAATTCCATCACCTGTTGCAGGAACTCTTTTGGCTATTGATGTGCCGGTTGATTCAACAGTTCCAGTTGGTGCGCGACTAGGTTTGATTGGTTCATCAAATGGCGCAGTTACACCTGCTGCACCTGTAATTCCAACTCCTGCACCTGTCGCACCAGTAGTAGCGCCACCTGTTGCGCCAGTTGTTTCTGCTCCCCCAGTTGTGGCACCAGTAGTGGCACCGGTGGCAGCACAAGCTGATGCATACGTAACTCCAATTGTTAGAAAGTTAGCTGCAGAACTTGGCGTCAACCTTTCAACAATTCAGGGAACCGGCGTCGGAGGTCGAATTAGAAAAGAAGATGTACAGGCTGCGGCAAAACCAGCAGCAACTTACAGCGCCCCTGTTGCGCAAAGTTCAACTGCATCAGCGCCTAAAGCAACCACAGTTGCGGCTTCTCCATTGCGCGGAACAACAGTGACGATGTCACGTTTGCGTAAAGTTATTGCGGCTCGCATGGTTGAGTCACTTCAAGTAAGTGCTCAACTAACAACTGTTATCGAAGTTGATGTAACTAAAATTTCTCGTCTACGTGATCGCGCTAAAGCTACATTTGAGGCACGTGAAGGAGTAAAGCTTTCATTCTTGCCATTCTTTGCAGTTGCTGTATGTGAAGCGTTAAAGGTTCACCCAGTTCTTAACTCATCTGTCGAAAGTGATCAGATTACGTATCACGGTGCAGAACATCTAGGAATTGCAGTCGATACAGAACGTGGATTGCTCGTACCTGTAATTCACAATGCAGGTGATCTGAACATGGGTGGTATTGCTCGCAAGATTTCGGATCTCGCACTTCGCACGCGAGATAACAAAGTTACCCCTGACGAACTTGGCGGTGGAACATTTACCATCACAAATACCGGAAGCCGTGGTGCGCTATTTGATACGCCAATTATTAACCAACCACAAGTAGCAATTCTTGGATTAGGCGCTGTCGTTAAGCGACCAATGGTTGTTCGCGGTGAAGATGGTGGCGAGACTATTGCAATTCGTTCAATGGTTTATCTCGGACTCTCCTACGACCACCGAGTTGTAGATGGCGCCGATGCTGCAAGATTCTTAGTAACTCTCAAAGAACGCCTCGAGCAAGGGGCATTTGAATCGGATCTAGGACTCTAATGCCACCGATGCAGAGAATCGCAATAACTGGATCAACTGGGCTCATTGGTAACGCTTTAGTTGGATTTCTAAAATCTGAAGGTTACACAGTACAAAGATTAGTTCGCAGGCAAAGTCGCTCCGCGGAAGAAATTACGTGGGATCCACAAGCAGGAACAGTCGATCTTGAGGCACTTGCTGGCGTTGACGCAGTTATTCACTTAGCTGGCGCCGGAGTGGGCGACAAGCGATGGACAAAGAAATACAAGAGCGAGATTCTCAATTCACGTCTTCTTGGCACAACAACAATTGCAAATGCCGTCAACGCAGTTAAGCCATCTGTGTTCATCAGTGCAAGTGCTATCGGGTGGTATGGCGAAACTGGCAACCGTGCGGTTATCGAATCAGATCGCGCAGGAGAAGATTTCCTTGCGGCCGTATGTCGCGAATGGGAAGGCGCAGCTGACTTAGTTAAGGATGTGCGAACAGTAAAACTGCGTACAGGTTTAGTTCTTGATCCAACTGGTGGCGCACTAGGTCGAATGCTTCCACTATTTCGTTTTGGATTAGGCGGAAAGTTGGGCAATGGAAAGCAATGGTGGTCTTGGATTACTCTGCATGATCAAATCCGTGCAATCGTCTTTGCATTAGAAAACAAAATCGAAGGCCCAATTAACTTAACTTCTCCTAATCCAGTTACCAATCAAGAATTTACTGCTGGATTGGCTCGCGCCCTGCACCGTCCGGCGCTTTTTCCGGCACCAGCCGTTGCGCTAAAAATTGCACTAGGTGGATTTTCATCAGAGATTTTAGGTTCCAAAAAAGTTATTCCGCAGGCGCTTCTCGATGCCGGATTTGTCTTTGACTATCCGCATATTGCCCCAGCACTTCTCGCTTTAGTCGACTAAAACCGAGAGCGCGGCCAATCGCCCTGAAAGCAATGCGCCATTTTGAGATGGCGCGCTCTTGTAATCACCAGCTATAAATATCGAATCTCTTATGTGCGCACCTGAAACAAGTGTCATATCCAACCCAGCTAATGGCAGAGCACTTGGAATGTCGTACTTTGCAACGAGTTTCCAATTGCGAGTTTCAGTTGCATACAAGATTGCTAAATGCCTGCGAACTTCGGATTCAGTTGCCGGAAGAATGCTTGTACTTGATATCAAGTTTTTTCCAGACGGTGCATAGCCTGGCATCATGTTAGAGATAACCATCGTGTTTACCACTGGGCCCCTATTCTGGCTATCAATAATCAAAGACTTGCTCTTTGTTGGGCTCTCTTTTGTCGAGTGATACCACGTCGTACATCCAACTAATTGTGGAACTTGTGTTAAATCCAGTAACTGGGCCGCAGTTGTCGCATCTGTTGCAACAATGATTGCATCAGCTTCAAATTTACCCTTAGACGTACTAACGGTGTTTTTCTTGATCGAATTAACTTGCACGCCATAGCGAATGTCTTTTACGCGAGTAGCAAGGGCTTCCGAAAATGCTTGTACGCCGCCAACGGGTAAGCCCGAATTTCCGCTAACAAAATGTTTGATTGCCGTGCGACCATATTCGGCGTCAACCAGAAGGGGATCAGCCAAAAATACTCCTGTTAAGAAAGGTCGCAGCACTCGTTCATACGTTTTTCCAAGGCCACTATTTTTCAGCTCCTCACCCACGCTTGCTGCGGGTTTTCTTCGTAAGAGATATAGAACTAATCGAATTTTTTCAAAAATAGAACCTGTTTGTGAGTTAAACACAGAGAAAAATGCCGAGCGAGGATCTCCAATCCGTATGCGCTCTTCATTTCGTGCGACTTCAATGACTGAGGATGCAGAAACAAAATCAATCTCCTTGATAATTCCAAGGCGTTTGATTTCAGGATAGTTTGCATTGATTAATTGAAAACCTCGGTCGCAAACAAATCCATCGATAACATCACTGGTGACACGGCCGCCGGGACGATCAGAACTTTCAAGCACCGTGACAGATGCTCCTTCACTTTCTAGAGTAATCGCCGCGCTGAGCCCCGCTAATCCCGCACCAATAACAATTACTTTTTTACCCATACGGATTAATCTCTCGAGCATGATCAATGATTTGAGCCACTGCAAGGATTTCTTCGGATGAAATTGGCATCGCGCTCTTATTCACAATGGCTTCATGTACTAAAGAGTAAAACGTTGCGTAATTTCCAGGATCGCATTTAAACTCTTCAATATTCTCGCCTCTGTGTATATGTGCGAGCGAAGAAGTATCTTCTTGCCATTTTCCATCTTTTGGTGATTTACCAGCTCTCAATAGAGCTTCTTGTGGATCAAGATCATTAACAACAAATGCGCCTTCGCTACCAATTACTCGAATGCGAGGACCAGGTGAACCAACTACTGCACTGGCTGAAAGAATTGATTCAACTCCCGAATCATGGCCAAGCACAAGTAGGCAATCATCATCTGCTCCCCCACGAATACTTCTAATTGATGCTGACTTTAATTTCGCTGGGCCAAAACATTCGAATGCAGTTGATATCAAGTGCGGCATCAGGTCCAGCAATAAACCACCGCCATCTTGCGGAGATTTGTTTTCGCGCCATGACTGCGGATTTAATTGTGGTCTAAATCTTTCAAATCGCGAATCCATTCGAATAGCTCGTCCGATGTGACCATCTCTGATGACACGCTTCAAAGTAAGAATGTCGCTATCCCACTTGCGGTTGAAATACGTAGTTACTGCAACGCCAGCAGATTGCGCCGCTTCGAGTATTTCTCTCGTTTGTGCAACGTTTATGCCCATCGGCTTATCTACAACAGTTGGTATCCCTGCCTTTATTGCTGCCAGTGCTTGCGACAGATGGACTTCATTTCCTGACGCGATAACAACTAAGTCAAGATCCTGTTCGCACAACTCTTCAATCGTCGAGACGATCTTGACTGAAGGATAATCCTCTTTTGCATGACGCTTTCTAACATCGTTAGTTGTTAGGACAGCAGATACTTCAAAATTCGTAGCCGATAAGAAAGGTGCATGAAAACTCCGACCGGCTAATCCATAGCCTGCTATGCCGACCTTAAGCTTCATGCGTCCTATTTCTTTAACTTAGATGGCCACCAAATTTTTGGTCCAATATCGTGCACCATTGCTGGGACCAGAATTGAACGCACAATAATTGTGTCCAAGAGAACGCCGAATGCAACAGCAAAACCTAACTGTGCTAATGGCACTAATGGAATCAATCCAAGCACTGCAAATGTTGCTGCTAGAACAATTCCAGCAGATGTAATCACAGCCCCTGTTACGGTCAAGCCTTTAATTACTCCCTGACGGGTTCCCAGTTTGATTGACTCTTCACGTACTCGAGTCATCAAGAAGATGTTGTAATCAATACCGAGTGCCACTAAGAAAATAAAGGCAAAGAGCGGGAACGACGTATCCCCACCTTCAAAACCAAAGACGTGATTGAAGACGAGAGCGCACACACCAAGGGTCGCAAAGTAAGAGAGAACTACAGTGCCTAGAAGTAACGCAGCGCTTAGAATACTTCGCAAGAGAAGACCAAGAATGATTGTGATAACAATCAAAATAATCGGAATGATTGTTTTGTTGTCTCGATCATTGGCTGTTCGGATGTCATATGAGACCGCACTTGTTCCGCCGACTAAAGCAGTCGAATCGACTTGTTGAGCAAGTCTGCGAATCTCAGGGATGTCATTTGAAGCTTCCACGCTATCTGGGGCTTTATCAAGAGTTACATTCAAAATAGCTTTGTTATTTACAACTTTTATTTCTGGAATTGGTCCGCCAGGAATTGCAAAGCCATCTAGTAATGGCACTACAGAAGAAACTCCTGGGGCGTTCTTAATCGCAGCAGCCACGGCATCAAGCTTGTCCACATTTACAACTACTTGAGTTGGATCACCTTCTCCGCCAGGAAAGTGAGTGAGCAATAATTTTTGTCCTACAACGGACTCTGGATTAGTCGTAAATGAATCAACTGTTCCAATTCCATCTGCTTTGAGCGTTGTTGAAGTGAAAGCGAAGGCCAATAAAACAACTCCTGTAATCACCCACGCTTTGCGAGGGCTGCGGCTAATTGTGTTTCCTAGCTTTGACCACACGCCACCTAAAACTTGATCTTCACCATCGAAATCTGGGCGCCGCGGCCAGAAAATCCAACGACCAAAGAGCAAAAGCAGCGCAGGTAAAAGAGTCAGAATTGTTATAACAGAGCACGCGATACCAATAGCGCCAATTGGTCCAAGGCCTGCTGTATTCGTTAACTGGCTAAACAAAAGCACAAGAAGTGAAATCGCCACTGTTGAACCTGAAGCAAGAATAGGTTCCCACACACCTTTATATGCCGCACGCATCGCATCAAATCTGTTTTCATGTAGATGAAGTTCTTCTCGATATCTAGCAATTAGCAATAAGGCATAATCTGTTGCTGCTCCAATAACCAAAACTGAGAGAATTCCTTGTGATTGACCATCAACGTCGATAATGTCATTTTTGGCAAGAAGATAAACAATTCCTCCAGCTGTGGAAAGCGCGAAAAGGGCAGAAAGAAGCGGAATAATCCACAAAATTGGAGATCTATAAACAACAATCAAGATAACTGCAACAACTCCAAGAGTTGTGAGTAGCAATGTGGAATCAATATCTCCGAATGCTCCAAACAAATCTCCGAATATACCGCCCGGTCCTGTTACGTAAGCAGTGAGATTATTCTCTTTTGCTAAAGGTCCAAGATCTTCGCGCAGCGCTTCAACAATTGCTGGAAGTACTGGCTCTTCATTAGGAAGTAACTTTGTAAGTGAGTTGCCATCAAGTGGCACACTCGCCAGAATTGCTTTGCCATCTTCTGATGGGAATGCAGTAATTCTCTGTCCTGGTGCAAGGTAATCTGAAATTTTCGCTGTAGTTCCAGCGAGTGTTAATTCACCGATAGCATCGAGGTGAGCGTTAATCGCCGCAAGATTTTCAGGCGTTGCTTTACCCTCAAATAGGACTAGCGCTGGAATATTAAAAGAGTCTTTACCTGAAAAAGTCTGGATCAGCTCTGATGCTTGTGTTGCTTCAGCGCCTTTTGGAAGAAATGAAGAGTTGTTATTTTCTTGTACAGATGAAAGCTTTCCAAATAGAGGTCCGAATACACCGGTCAATAAGAACCACATCAAAACAACGAGCATTGCTATAGCAAATGGTTTACGGGACTTCACAGAGGTGTTAGATGACACGGCAGTTGGAACCTTTCGTACGTTTTTCAGCGAGGATTCGCGACTGGGCAAGCCTACCTTTAGGCTAAGTCCGTGGCAGCCACGACGACACTTAACCCCACAATTGTGGTGAAGCACTTAGCGCTTCTGGAATACAACGAAGCATTGCTCATCCAACGTCATGCGCATGAACAAGTCAGTGCAGGATTGATGCCAAACACACTGTTTTTTGTGGAACACCCTTCAGTTTTCACTGCAGGCAAAAGAACACTTGAAGAAGAACGACCATTAGATGGGACTGCTGTCATTGATGTAGATCGCGGTGGAAAAATTACGTGGCACGGACCTGGACAAATTGTTGGATACCCCATCTTGCGATTGGCTAAACCAACTGAGGTAGTTGGTTTTGTTAGAGAGATTGAAAGTGCATTAATCGAAACATGCAAAGAGTTTGGATTAAAGGTTCAGAGAGTGCCTGGTCGATCAGGAGTATGGACACAGGATGATTTAAATCCTCGCAAAATTGCAGCCATCGGAATTCGTGTTGCTAAAGCAACAACAATGCATGGTTTTGCTCTCAACGTTAATCCTGATCTCACTTCATTTACTCAAATAATTCCGTGTGGCATCCCTGATGCAGAAGTTACATCAATGGCTCAAGAGTTAAAGCGTGAAATCACCGCCGAAGAAGTACTTCCAGTGCTAGAACGCCATATAACTTCTACTTTGGCTAAGGTAAGCGCATGACAATTGCACCTGATGGTCGCAAGATGATTCGCATTGAAGCTCGCAATGCGCTGACGCCAATTGAACGTAAACCCGAATGGATTAAGACACGTGCCAATATGGGGCCCGAATACACCCGCCTTCGTTCGCTAGTGAAGTCCGAAGGTCTTCATACTGTCTGCCAAGAAGCTGCTTGCCCAAACATTTTCGAATGCTGGGAAGATAAAGAAGCTACATTCTTAATTGGTGGAGAAAAATGCACACGCAGATGCGATTTTTGTAACATCGATACTGGCAAACCTGATCCAATTGATCGCGAAGAACCACGCAAAGTGGCCGAATCTGTTAAAGCAATGGGATTGAAATATGCAACCATTACTGGAGTAACGCGTGATGACTTGGAAGATGAAGGCGCGTGGTTGTATGCCGAAACCATTCGCCAGGTTCATGAGTTAAATCCAGGTTGTGGCGTTGAAATGCTCGCTCCTGATTTCCATGCTAACTCTGATTTACTTAATCAAATTTTTGAAACTCGACCTGAAGTATTTGCGCATAATTTAGAAACCGTGCCCCGTATTTTTAAGAGCATTAGACCGGCATTTACATACGAGAAATCTCTACGAGTAATCACAATGGCTAGAGATTTCGGCTTAATCACCAAATCAAACTTAATTTTAGGACTCGGTGAAACTCGCGAAGAAATATCACAGGCGCTGGTCGACCTTCGAGGTGCAGGGTGCGATCTGATCACTATTACTCAGTACTTGCGCCCAACCAACCGCCACCATCCTGTCGAGCGATGGGTAAAACCAGAAGAGTTTGTTGAATTAGCTGCAGAAGCGAAAGAGATAGGATTCCTTGGAGTTATGAGTGGCCCACTGGTTCGTTCAAGTTATCGCGCAGGACGTTTGTATAAGGAAGCGATGGCTGCAAAAACTGGTGCTCAGCGTGGCTGATCTTGTTTATCCCCCAGTCATAGTTTTCATTAAATCTCTTTGGAAATACTTAGATCTACGTTTCTCATTTTCAGGCCAAGAGAACATTCCGCAAGAAGGCGGTGCCATTCTTGCTATGAACCACATTGGTTACTTTGACTTTGCAATTGCTGGAACTGGTGTTCTTCCAAAAAAGCGCTACGTGCGATTTATGGCAAAGAAAGAAATCTTCGATAACAAATTAGCGGGTCCACTCATGCGCGGCATGCATCACATAAGTGTGGATCGAAGTAATGGTTCCGCATCTTTTGTCGCCGCCCTGCAAGCTTTGCATAAAGGAGAAATTATCGGAATTTTTCCTGAAGGAACAATCTCAACAAGTTTTGAAATCAAAGGACTTAAATCCGGTGCGGTGCGACTAGCAATGGAATCAGGTGTTCCAGTAATCCCAACAATCATCTGGGGCAGCCAACGTGTATGGACAAAGGGTGTTAAGAAAAACTTAACTAGGCAGAGCGTTCCAATTACGGTCACATATAGCCCGCCGCTTTATTTCGCTAAAGATAGTGATGTTGAAGCGGGTGAAAAGCAACTCCGAAATGTGCTTGTCTCAACCCTGCACAAGGTTCAAGAAGATTATCCCGACAACCATCAAGGTCAGCGCTGGGCACCGCTTCGCCTTGGTGGTACCGCCCCTGCCCCACTAAACTTATGAGCATGTTCAAACGAAAAAAGAAGAACAAAGAAGCGGGTATCAAACCTCGTCGTTTTCAAACCTTTAGGGATGCCTACTCTGTAACCAAGAGCGTAAAACCCTGGATTGCCTATGCGCTGCTCGGTGTATTTCTTGCCGTATGGTCAGTAGGAATTGCAATTGGCCTACTTGTGGGTCGTCCAATCTATGGTGCTTTCGTTTCGCTTCCAATATCACTACTTGCTGCGATGTTTTTCTTTACTCGACAAGCATCGACTGCTGCCTATTCATCAATTGAAGGTCAGATTGGTGCAGGCGCTTCAGTTTTAATGGCAATTCGCAAAGGCTGGACAACAACTCCAGCAGTTGCAGTTGCTCGTAATCAAGACATGGTTCACAGAAGCGTTGGCAGAGCAGGAATTGTTTTAGTTGGAGAAGGATCACAAGGTGTTAAACAGATGCTCAGTGATGAGCGCCGCAAGAGTGAGCGCTTTGCCCCTGGTGTACCAATCACAGAAGTCATTATTGGAGATTCACAAGGTCAAGTTTCGATTCGCAAATTACAAAAGCATTTAGCAAAGCTTCCTAAGAAACTATCTGCCCACCAAATGCGCGAAGTCCGTGCGCGTTTGAAAGCTGTTGGTGGAATGTCTATGCCAATTCCAAAGGGTCCAATGCCAAAGGGCATCAGAATTCGCTAGTTTGTTAGGACGATTCTTGTTCTACTCAACCGTTCATGCATTCCTCTGCCATTTTCGTCATAGGTGATAGCCGTAATCACAATCACCATGAGAACGCTTCGAATGAGCGCTTGAAGAATTGTTGGACGTCCACCATCTTCAAAATTAACGATTCTCATTCGAAAAACTCTGTGCCCTGCCGATGCTCCTTGTAAGGTAACGAGCAAGAAATACTGGATAAAGAAAATGATGAGCGCCGGAATCCCAGCCTGTGAGGTCCTTTCCAGGAAGGTGCCCGATCCACTGAAAAAAGCGATTGAGATCAGGTAGCTGGCTAACCAATCCAGGCTAATGGCCCCAAAGCGTCTGCCCAAACTCACCTCTGAATGCATGCAATAAGCCTAGTCGGTGGCTGAAAACCCGCAATTTACTTAACATAGATGTAACACGTGGGTTATGCCTTTTTCATGGATAACTCGTAGCCTTTGCACATGCGCCCTCGATGAAGCGGTGCGCAACGCTTGAAATACCATCAACTGGGAGAAAAATGTTTAAGAACTCTGCAGAAATTTTTGCGTTTATCAAGAAGGAAGATGTCAAACTAATTGACGTACGATTTATTGACCTTCCGGGAATTCAACACCACTTCAATGTTCCTGTTGAATCTTTCGACGAAGCTGTCTTTACAGATGGCCTGATGTTCGATGGTTCTTCAATTCGCGGTTTCCAAGCAATTCATGAATCAGATATGAAGTTGCTGCCAATTCCTGGTTCAGCATTCATCGATCCATTCCGCAAAGAAAAAACTCTTGTCATTTTGTTTAGCGTCCACAATCCAGTTGATAACTCCCCTTACAGTCGCGATCCTCGTGGCGTTGTTGGTAAAGCCGTCGAGTATTTGAAATCAACAGGCATCGCAGACACAGCGTTCTTTGCTCCAGAAGCAGAGTTCTATGTATTTGATGCGGTTCGATTCAAAACTGATATGCACGAGTCATATCACCACATTGACTCATACGAAGGCGCCTGGAACACAGGTGCCGAGTACGACGCTGATGGAACTCCTAACCGCGGATATCGCACACGCATCAAAGGTGGTTACTTCCCAGTTTCACCAACTGATCAGTTTGCAGATCTACGCGATGAAATGGTCATGAATCTTGGCAAAGTTGGTTTACTAGTTGAACGTGCGCACCACGAAGTTGGCACCGCGGGTCAAATGGAAATTAACTATCGCTTCAGCGACATCCTTAACGCAGGCGATGATGTAATGAAGTTTAAGTACATCATCAAGAACACTGCTTGGGAGAATGGCAAGACTGCGACATTTATGCCAAAACCTTTGTATGGCGATAATGGTTCAGGAATGCACGTTCACCAATCTCTTTGGAAAGATGGAAAGCCACTGTTCTTCGGCGATGGTTATGCAGACCTTTCGGATATGGCCCGTTGGTATGTAGGTGGATTACTCAAGCACGCACCGTCATTGCTTGCCTTTACAAACCCAACTGTTAACTCATACCACCGCTTAGTTCCTGGTTATGAAGCACCAGTAAATCTCGTTTACTCAGCACGTAACCGTTCTGCGTGTATTCGTATTCCGATTACTGGATCAAATCCGAAGGCTAAGCGCATTGAGTTCCGTTGCCCCGATCCTTCATCAAATCCGTACCTTGCATTTGCTGCAATGTTGATGGCAGGACTCGATGGAATTCAAAACAAGATCGAACCACCAAAGCCAGTTGATAAGGATCTCTACGAACTAGAAGGTGCAGAAGCTGCTGCTATCCCACAAGTTCCAGGTTCTCTCGAGGCTGTACTTAACAATCTCGAAGAAGATCACGAGTTCTTACTCAAAGGTGGAGTATTTACAAAAGATCTCATCGACACATGGATTGCGTTCAAGCGCACACAGGAAGTTGATTACGTTCGCTTGCGTCCACATCCAGCGGAGTTCGAGCTCTACTTCGATCTCTAAGAATTACGCAAAACTAGGCCCCGCTGCAATTGTGGCGGGGCTTAGTTTTTTCTACTTCTTTGCCAAGGTTTTAAACAAAACGATTGAAATTAGTGCGCTAACAACCGATGCAACGATTACGGCAAGAACTGCAATATCTTGATTCGCCGGATCATCAAAGGCCAAGTTTGCAATAAAGATTGCAACGGTAAAACCGATTCCTGCGGCACTTCCTGTAGCTAAAAATGAAGAGTTATTCATTCCATCTGAAAGCTCAGCAACTTTCAATCTCTTAGCCAATAAAGAAGCAAAAAGAACTCCCAATGGTTTACCTGCAACTAAACCAAAGAAAATACCCCATGCGATGAGAGATTGGGATGCTGCTCTAATTGATTCAGAGTTAATGACTACTCCGGTGTTTGCAAATGCAAAAACTGGCACAACAAAGAACGTGCTGAGGGGATGAAACTTAAGTTCCAACCATTCGATAACTGATACCGAGCCATCTTCGGAATCTTCTATTTTTGTACCTTTGTGCAGGATGTTTGGTGTCATGAGCCCCAGAATTACGCCCGCCAAAGTTGGGTGAACGCCTGTTTTATAGAGTGAGAACCACAGCGTGAAAGCAAAAATCGAATAAATGATTAATGAAGTAACGCGGGTTTTCTTCAGCACAGAGATGAATGCGATGCTGACGATTGCAGCCGCAAGCCAAGAAAATTTAATGCCGGTCGAATATACAAATGCGATAATAAGAATCGCGCCAATGTCGTCAATCACAGCCAAAGCAAGTAAGAAGGATCGCAACGATGCAGCAACACTTGGTCCAAGCATTGTTAACAAACCAACCGCCAAAGCAATATCAGTTGCAACTGGCACGCCCCACCCAGTTGGAGCTTCTGAACCCGCAATCGCTAGATAAATAAGAGCTGGGAATGCCATCCCTCCTATAGCTGCAAGGAAAGGCAGCATTGCCTTCTTTAGTGAAGCCAAATGTCCCGAAGTTAGTTCGCGCTTAATTTCTAATCCAACAACAAAAAAGAAAACACTCATCAATAAATAGTTGATAACCTTAAGAATAGTTAAATCAATCAGATACCAATCTGTTCCAATTACAATGTCATAATCTAAAACGGAAAAATACCTGTCAGATAAAGCAGAGTTGGCTGTAATCAAACCCAATGCAGCTGCTACCAAAACAAGAACCCCGCCAGTTGATTCGCGCCCTAAAAAATCACGAAGGGGCGCAATGCGAGATTTCATGGTCGTAACTTTAACGAAGTGTTTTCTCCTGCGCTCGAATATTGCGACTAGAAAGAAGAATATGTCCCACGCAACCAATAACTAAGGCAAAAATCACGCCAACATTGGAATAAGCCCACGCTCCATCTTTGCCGCCAATTAAACCTAGGAAATAGCCCTGCCAACTAAGCCATGATGCAAATGAGTTAGTGACGAATCCCCAGCCCACAATTGCTGCAACCCCCACACAAGCTATCGAGCGCCAATTAACGGATCCATAAATCCCATCAGCATTGAATAAATCTTTTTCGTTATAGCTCTGCTTCCGCAAAAGTACGTCAGTTACAAATATCGCACTCCAAGCAGCCACAGGTACACCAAGAGTTATAAGAAAACCCTGGAATGGAATAAAGAAATTATCGGCAAACCAAACAATATAAATGACTCCGACCAGCATCAAAATGCCATCAAAGAGCGCGGCCATGTGTCGCTTCACTGGCACACCAAGGCTGACAAGGGTTAAACCAGATGAGTAAAGATTAAGGATTGCCCCCCCGACTAAACCTAAAATTGCAACGAGTGAAAAGAGAATCAGATACCACGTTGGCAATAACGTTGTTAGCGCACCGATTGGATCCATCGCAATTGCTTCAGACAACTTGGCATCACTTGTTGATAACGCAGCACCATAAATGACCAAAATGATTGGCACTATGGAAGCACCCAACACTGTCCATCCAATAACCGAAGCGCTCTTGACTGCTTGAGGTAAGTACCGCGAATAATCTGCGGCAGCATTTACCCATCCGAGTCCAATTCCAGTAATTCCGAAAATCATTGCTCCAACAAAACCTTGAATAGGACCGGATGGGCTATCCATCAATGCATCCCAATTAACAGAATCCACCGTTAGCGCTATATATCCAAGGGTCAAGAAAACGGTTATCAGAGTTAAATACTTCTGTAACTTCATGATCACAGAAAAACCGAGCACACCGCCAAACAAAGTGAGTGAAACTGCAATCACAAACCCAATAATCATCGCAATATTGCGATCAATGCCACCTACTCGTTCGAATACAGTTCCTGTAGCCAACGTGGCAAGTGAAACTAAAACCGTTTCCCAACCAACGAGCAAAAAGTAAGTGAGTGAACCCGGTAATACATTTCCTTTCACGCCAAAGGCAGCACGTGAAAGAACCATCGTGGTCGCATTAGATTTCTTTCCAGCCAAAGAGCTAAATCCAACAAGTAAGAATGAGAGGACTGTTCCGAT
>JACCDJ011571856.1_pt1 | contig 18496 bp, 17 predicted proteins | sample 7444481 | NCBI WGS metagenome assembly JACCDJ01 (sample SAMN15323435, study PRJNA562643) | freshwater metagenome | isolation source: river surface water | place: USA:Blue River Watershed | collected 2017-08-15 | reverse complement strand
GGTGCGTAATGGATGTCTCGTGTGAGTCATCCGTTTCGTCAGCGTGCGCCAACATGGCGTTGAACATGGCTGCCCAGTAGGCAGGGTAGCGTTTGCTTTGGCCAAACACAGTGGCTTCAGGCAAGCCTTCAAACGAAGGTAATGCTTTGAATGATCTTTTTCCTACATCCAATGCTGTACCAGAAATCATGGCGGCAATGGTGTCCACAATGTGGTGCTTGGCTTTTTCAATGGTCTTGTCGTCCAATTGAACATGGCGCGCTTCATCCAAAAATGCGCAAAGATGGTTTGTAATTTGAGTCATGATGGACGAATGAATTAGAAAATATCTGAGTTGAAATTATTCAACCTTCAAGCCAGTGCTGCGTGTTAAAGCTTCCCATTGCTGACCATCTTTTTCAAAGAAAACTTTGAGTGCTTCAAGGTTCGGAAAAATAGAAGCGGTTGAGCCATCTGAGTCAAGGCGTTTCTTGTACTCATCAGACACCAAAACTTTGTTCATTTCTGAATGAAGTTGAGCCAGCAATGCAGGCGGTGTACTGGCAGGTGCGTACAGTGCCACAAAGCCCACAATGTTGGGATAAGTTGGCAATACTTCGTTAACACCAGGCACATCGGGAGTAACTTTATTGCGCACGTGACCAGCCACTGCCAATGACTTTAAGCGGCCTTGCTTGACCAGTGGCGTAGAGCTTTGCACGGACATGATGGCCATGTCGACTTGTTTGCTGGCCAATGCAGCAAGCAAATCGGGCCCGCCTTTGTAAGCGACTGGCACGCCTTTAATTTTGGCCGATTGTTCCATGGCCACGCCTAGGAAATGGCCTAAGCTGCCATTGCCGCCAAAGGCCCAAGAAAGTGTGTTGGGCGAAGTGCGCGCAGCCGCCAGGTATTCAGTCAGGGTGTTGTATTTGCTTTCGCCTGGCACAATGAAGGCGTAGGGAAACGTGCACAAGTAGGCTACCGGCACAAAATCTTTGTAGGCGTCATATCCAGAGTTGCGAACCATGACGGGGTTGGCGTAGTGGTTCACACTGGTGACCAAAAGCTGCAATTCTCCAGAGGCGCTGACTGGCGATTTTGCAACTTGAACTGCCGCAATGTTGCCGCCTGCACCTGGCTTGTTTTCAACAATGACGGCAGCGCCGGCATTGCGAGTTAAGTTTTCGGCCACTGCTCTGGCCAAGCCATCAACTCCACCACCTGGCGAAAATGGAACAACCAAGCGGAATTTTTTATTGGTCAGAGGTTTGGCTTCTTGCGCGTTTGCAATTTGAGGCAAGCCTAGATTGATCAGTCCGCACAATAGAGCCAAACTAAAGACTCTGCGGGGGGAGGCAACAGATGTTCGAAATACAAGTTTCATGGTGTCGTTATCCGAAATTGATTGACCAAACTTCATATTACAGAGAAAGCCAACTTGCCCCATTAGGGTAAATCTGATTTCCGACGGCCAAGTGAATTTGGCTCACATCATGAAACGATTTTCGCCATTTAAGCTTTGTATTAGGTACTTCGGGATGGTGATAAAGCAAGCTTAATCGGCATCAAAAGGAAATTCTGATAGCAGTACTTGATATTCTGGTTCGTTGTCTATTTGCATAGTCTCTAAAAATCTAACTACTGCGTTGTAAAACGAAATAATCAAAACAAGATCGGTTAGCGATTCGTTGTCAAGATGAGCTTTGAGGACTGTAAATGTGGAATCTGTTATTGAGAAATTGTTGGTCATTTCGCGCGAAGCACGCAATACTGCTTGAGTAAGCTCATCAAGATTGGTAGCCGTTCCTTTTGTTTCTTTTGCTACTGCACGAATATCTTCATCACTTACACCAAAGTCTCTGCCGATTTTGATGTGATGCGTGTACTCGTAAACGCAACGGGTCATGTATCCAATTTGCAGAATAGCCATTTCTCGTAGCCGAGAATTCAAAGGGCTTTCAAACCTAATGTACTGCCCCATAGTGTGAAAGGCAGTGGCACCTTTGGGGCTTTGACTCATCAATCGCAATAAGTTGATATTCCGTTTTAGTAAGTGCTTGTGCTCTGGTGCCAAATCTGTCACATCAAGGTAAGGAAGTCGCGCCATAGGGTAGTACCTGGTTATTACTGGTTGAGAAAAAATTGATTGCAACCTATCATGTTTAAAAAATCAATCAGATGTCAAGAGTATTTATCTACGGTTTTATCGGAGGCAAATTCATGCGTCGTAATTTAATAGTCCTTAGCTTGGCATGCTTGAGCTTATTTTCAATGCATGCAGTAGCCCAAGAATTTCCCAATAAAACAATTCGAATCATCAACCCGTTTCCTGGGGGGCCTACAGACAGTTTTGCGCGATTAATCGCATCCAAACTTCAATCAGGTTTGAAACAGGCGGTCATCGTTGATGCAAAACCTGGAGCTGGCGGTACGATTGCTGTCGTAGCTGCAGCAAAGGCTGCTCCTGACGGATACACCCTGTTAATTACCTCTGCTTCAACACAAATTGTTCAGCCTGTAGTTCGGAAATCCATCCCATACGACGCTGAAAAAGATTTCATTCCAATTATGGCAACTGGCGGTTCAGCGTCTGTCATCGTGGTTCATCCTTCATTACCCGTCAAAAATCTCCGAGAATTTATTGACTACGCACGAGCAAATCCAGAAATAGTTTCATATGGGTCTTCTGGGAATGGAACGGCTCTGCATTTGGCGGGTGAGGTATTTGCGAGTATTGCCGGCGTTAAGTTGCAACACATACCTTATAAAACTGCTGCCCAATCGATGACTGATTTATTGGGTGGGCAAGTCAAAGCTATGTTTGATTCTCCAAACAACTCATCACCGCAAATAAAAAATGGAAAAGTGAAAGGCTTGGCAGTGATGGGACCCGAGCGCCTTTCTGTTCTGCCTGACGTGCCAACAACTGCAGAACTAGGAATGCCAACGATGCGATTTACAAATTGGCTTGGTGTATATGCGCCCGCTGGTACTCCGCCAGAAATTGTTGACCGAATGATTAAGATTTTAAAGCCGGCAATGGGCGATCAAGATATGAAAGAGTACTTCGAAAGAAGTGGTATGCCGCCATCACCCCTGTTCGGACAAGATATGGGTATTGCTTCGAGGAATCAAAGAAGTGAGTTGGCAGATGTGATTAAACGTGCAGGCATTCCTTTGATCGATTGATACCTTTGATCACGCATCGGCTTGCACTTAGCTAATTCCCAGAAAGAAATCCTTTGGTCCCAGGTTCAAGTCCTGGTGGGCCCACCAAATTTAAAAGCCACTGATTTTAAAAGTCAGTGGCTTTTTTGTACCGAGAAGATTACGCATTCAAGCGCATCACGACGTTGTTTTCACATTTCCCAGTCAAGCGCAGCAGCCAATGCGCGACCCATGATCCATTCTTTGTCCTCGTTACTTAGAAAATCCAAAGCTTCTGTAAACAATTGAATGTTCTCGGCATACGTGCACGTTAAACGCGTTTTGTCACTGCCCCACATCATGCGTTGAGGACCAAAATGGTCATACATTGACTTGATATGGCTGTGCAGGTTTTTAAATGGATATGCTTCAGTGCTAAAGCACGGCAATGAAGACACTTTTACGCCTACATTTTTATAACGGGCCAAAGCCAAAAGGTCTGCTTCATCAGCCCAGGCACCTTCGTCCTGAGCGCCGCGTGGATGTCTGCCTGCATGGTCGATGATCAATCGCAGGTCAGGAAATTGTGCCAGGATGGGTTCAAAACCTGCAATGTTTCCAGGAATGTGAGCCATTACAGGCAGACGTGTTTCTTCTGCAATTTGCCAGATCCATTTGTATTCTGGGTTCAATAAATTAACCCAGGGTGAGCCTTGGATGAAGAATCGCGCACCAGTCATGCCGGGTTGGTCGCGCCATGTTCTCAGGCGTTGCTGGGCGTCTTGCGCTTCAAAATTAAAGCGTCCCATGACTGCAAAACGCTTAGGTTGTGCAATAGCTGCATCTTGCGAGTATTGATTGTCCCAGCCATTCCAGCTGGGGGGAACCAGCACAGCACCTTGAACACTGTTGGCATCTAACAAACTAGTTGCTTGTTCAATGGTGAACTCTGGACCATGTACAGGTGTGGCGCCCTCAGGCCATGGTCTGGCTGGTGTGTTGGGGTAGAAGCAATGAAGTTGTGAATCGATGATTTTCATAAATTTCCTTTGGAGCGATTAGTTGCACGCGTTTTGTGCGCAAATACGAGAGAGGAGGGGCGGCCAAGTTTCAAAATCCTTCTTCAGTTGTTCTTCGAAGGCATCGGAACTGCCTTTCATTGCGACCAAACCTTGTGAGCTTAGAGTTGCAGAGAAAGTTGGATTAGCTTTGATCTTTTCGATGGCACTTCGGAGTTTGGCAATTACGCTGGGTGGCGTACCCGCTGGTGTAAATAATGCATACCAAGTATCGAGCTTCACTTTCGGCAAACCAAGTTCAGTAGTTGTTGGTACATCAGGCAGCATCGGGCTGCGTTCGGCGCTTGCAATCGCAACAGCGCGTATTCGGCCACTACTAATAAAGGGTTTGATCAAGGTGAGATCTGCTAACGCCATATCAACAGCACCAGACATCAAGTCTGTCATGGCAGGTGCACCACCTTTGTATGGAATGTGGTTCAGTTCTATGCCTGCCTCTTTTTCCAATAAGACGCCTGCTACATGCAAGGTGCCGCCAATACCTGCAGATGCAAAGGCAATTTTGTTCGGCGAAGATTTGGCTGTTGAGATCATTTCCTTCAAGCCATTGGCTGGAAAGCTGCTGTGCATAGCTATCACTGTGGGTGCATACCCCACAGCACCAAGTGATATCAAGTCTTTACTTGCGTCGTATTTGATCTTGCCTTGGTAAACAACTGTTGGGAAAACGATAGAGCCCAATCCACCCATGACCAAGGTATAGCCATCAGCTGGGGCTGTTGCAACTGACCCAATGCCAATAGTTCCGCCAGCACCTGCGCGATTCACGACAACAACTGGCTGCCCCATGTCTTGCTCTAAAACCCGTGCAAGTGCTCGAGCTACTACATCGCTTGTTCCACCCGCAGCGAAGGGTGAAACGATGGTGATGGGCTTGCTCGGAAAGGTTTGTCCATGTACATAAAAACCTGTCAGCGGACTGATGCTTAAAAGTGCAAGCATGACCTTTTGAGTAACTTTTCGAAGTTTTTGTGTGTCGAAATAAATTTCCATTTTTTGTCTCCCAAGTAAATTTTCGATAAGTGTAATCCACTATTAAAAGAAAAATAATATTTCTTGCAATGAAAGAAAAACTAATTATAATTTGTGCGGACAGCAGTCATAACAATGGAGATGCGATGATGAAAAATTTGACGAGAAGGTCATGTCTAGGTGCTCTTGCAATGGCACCATTTGCTGGATTTGCGCAGGGCACGTACGTCTACCCAGCAAAGCCGATACGACTGGTAGTTCCTTACCCTGCTGCAGGTGGTAATGATGTGCTTGCGCGAGGCATCAAGTCGCATTGGGAGAGGGCCTGGGCTCAATCAGTATTGGTTGACAACAAACCAGGTGGCAACGGCACCTTGGGTACGGAGATTGTTGCTAAAGCGCCAGCTGACGGTTATACGGTGCTGATGGGCAGTATTGCCACACATGTCACAACGCCCTTGTTGAAGAAGAAAAATTCTCGTTACGATCCATTAAAAGACTTTACGCCAATCGCTATGGTTGGAAGTACGCCGTTGATCTTGACGGTACATCCTTCAGTTAAAGCAAATAATTTGCGTGAGTTCATAGCCTTGGCTAAGGCACAAAAAGATGGCGTTAACTACGCATCTGTAGGCAACGGGAGTGCTGGTCATTTAGCTGGTGTCATGTTTGAGCAGCTGGCTGGTGTAGACATGATGCACATACCCTATAAAGGCATTTCACAAGCTTCCACTGAGTTGGTCGGTGGGGTAGTCAATGCAGCATTCAGTAATGTATTGAACGTATTGCCGTTGATCAAAACCGGCAAGCTGCGTGCTTTGGGTGTCACTGGTTCTTCTTCACTCAGTATATTGCCCGATGTTCCACCGATTTCTCATGTCTTACCTGGCTATTCTGCAGAATTGTGGTGGGGTCTGTTTGGACCTGCTGGGATGCCTACGGACGCTGTACGAAAAATGAATGCAGAGTCCAATCGTTACCTAGAGTCAATTGAAGCCAAGAAAAAGTGGGCCGAGGATGGCATCACTTTAACGCCAATGTCTCAAACAGATTTTGTTCAGCACATTGCAAAAGACACGGCCCGGTGGGGTGATCTTATTCAAGTACGAAAAATAACGGAGGAATCTTGAAAAAAGATCGAACAGGTAACCTAGCCCAATTGGTTGCTGACTTTGTGTGCTCTGATGCGCGTCCAACAGGCAATGCCTGTGACCGTGCAAAAGTAGTTTTTTCCGATACCTTATCAGCTACTGTGGCTGGTGCAACCAGTGATGTTGTCAAACCATTAACGTCCTATTTGAACGCACACCAAGCGTTGGAAGCTAACAAGCTGGTGCTTGGCACTAATTTAAAAACATCGGCTGAACTTGCTGCATTGGTTAATGGGACGATGGCCGCTGCATTAGAGTTTGACGATGTGTTGTCTTTGATGCCAGGGCATCCAAGCGCAGTTGTTTTAGCAGCACTGATGGCCACAGACCAGGCACTCGAGTCTTCGGGGCAAGAAGTTTTGGATGCCTACGCTGTGGGGGTGGAAGCCGGCGCACGAATCGCACAGGCTATGACATTGGATCACTATAAGCGTGGTTTTCACGTGACGGGAACGATCGCTTTGTTTTCTGCGGTAGCAGCGCTGGGGCGAATTCTCAAATTGTCGCCAGAGATGGTCAAACAATCTTTGGGTTTGGCGGCGTCTATGTCAAGTGGCATTCAAGGCAACTTTGGCACCATGACCAAGCCTCTACACAGCGGCTGGGCGGCAAGAAATGCAGTGGCTGCTGTTAGTCTTGTATGCAATGGTTTAACTGCCTGTGACTCCATCTTTGAAGCAGAAGGTGGTTTTTTTGCATCTTATGGAAGTGACAATTCGCACCAAGATCGCATGCCAGCAGAGTTTGGACAGCCGTGGATTTTTGACGAGCCTGGAGTGACACTTAAGTTATTCCCTTGCTGTTACGCAAGTCATAGGGGTATGGATGGTTTGATTGAATTAATGGCTGCATTAAAAATTCAAGCATCCGATATTCGCAAGATTGAATGCTTAACGCCTCCAGGTGGACTTATCCCGCTGAAATTTGACAGACCGCAAACGCATTTTGAAAGCCTTTTCAGCTTTCCATATGCATTGGCTGTGACTGCTTTGGACGTAATGCCTGGATTGAAATCGTTTCAACAAAGTCGCGTTGTGTCTGCAGATGTGAAAGACATATTGAATCGAATTTCAGTTGTTGAAAGCATGGATTGTGTTGCTAATTACCCGGACTACGACGCAAAAAGTTATGGCAGCCGCGGCGAAGTTCATATCTGTGTTGAAACTGTTGACGGCCGTAGTATGTCGAAAATTATTCCGATTGCACCAGGTCACCCTTCGCGTCCAATGACATGGGCGCAAGCAGAGGCCAAATTTGTAGGATGCTTAGACGCTGCCGGGTTTACAAAAGAACAGGCAGAAAAAATTTATCCCAGTATTCGTAATCTTGAGAAAACCTCAAGATTTGGTGATCTCGTTTTTTCTTTATCTATCAACCAAGGATTCTTATGAAATTGAAATACAGCCCTAATTCACCCTATGTTCGCAAGATTGTGATCATGGGCCTGGAACTTGGTCTTGATGAGAAAATCGTTCGCGAAACGTTGACCTTATCGCCCTATGACCCTAATCCAGATGTGATAGCAATAAACCCTCTGGGAAAAATTCCAGTGCTTGTTGATGACGCCGGATTTTCACTCTTCGATTCAACTGTGGCCTGTGAATATTTGAGTGCAAGTGCAAATGATCAGCAGTGGTTCCCTAAACCCGGAGCAGCACGCTGGCACGCGCTGCGCTGCAATGCACTTGCAAATGGCATGTTGGAAGCTGCACAACTGGTCCGTTTTGAATCAACACGACCTGAGACATTTCGTTATGACAAGTGGATCGATGCGCAGATGGGAAAAATTCATCGTGGCTTTGATTTTTTAGAAAAAAACTTACCAGCGCAAAATGACATTGGAGCAATTGCTGTTGCATGCGCCATCGGTTGGCTTGATTTTAGATTTCCAGACTTAGCTTGGCGCGATAAGTGTCCTGCTTTAAATACCTGGTTTACTGAGTTTTCAAAGCGTCCAAGTTTTGCCAATACACGTCACCCTGGCCAATAACAGCAAAGGAAAATATTATGAGTCGCGAACAAGTTCTCAAAGATTACGAAGAATACAAAGCAAAAGGTCGAATTTGGGGTCAAGTTCCCGTTGATCGTATTTCTAAAATCAAATTTTCTCGCCCTGAAAAATCGGTCATTGAACGCTATATGGCACTCCCAGATTTGACAACTACTGTGTCAGATCTATTGGATGGTTACGGCATCAACGGTGTTGTTCCTGCTACATATATCAAGCCATTGATTGAGGGCAAGAAAATTGTGGGTACAGCCGTTACTTTGCGCTCGATGCCAGAGAAGAAGACGGCTACGCAGGGCTCAATTGACAAAGAGCCTATCAAAATGTCTACCCGTGAAATCTATTACTTGTCAGAGCCCGGTGATGTCTTAGTTGCTGACTTTGGTGGAAATTTGGACGTGTCAAATATGGGCGGTCAGTCAGCCCTGGTTGCGCAGACGTCGGGTCTGATTGGTGCCATCGTAAATGGCGCAATTCGCGATGTACCCGCCATTCGAGAAATCGATTTTCCAGTTTGGTCGGCCGGTGTCACGCCCATTACTGGTAAATTCCGTATGGAAGCCATGGAGTTAAATGGTCCTGTCCGTTTGAGAGATATCGTCATTTATCCTGGCGATTTAATCGTTGCAGATGACAGTGGAACTTGTGTTGTACCTGCAGATCGAATTGAACAATTGATTGATGAGGCAGAAGCAATCGGTCAAGCAGAAGACAAAATGCGCGAATTGATTGTTACAAAGGCACCCATCTCAGAATTACGACCTTTGTTTCGTAAGCGTTACGACTGATTAAATGGAAAATCTCATGACCCGCTTTTTTAAGTTCATACACAGCTTCTTGGTAGTAACGACATGTTGGTTAGCTCCTGCAGTAAATGCAGCAGACGTATATCCAAGCGCTCCGGTCAAGATTGTGGTGGCCTATGCGGCTGGTGGTGGGACTGATTCTATTGCGCGTGTCATCGCACAATCGCTCTCATTGCGCATAGGACAACCTGTTATCGTTGAAAACAGACCGGGAGCAGGTGGTATTTTAGGTACCGCCGCTGGAGCAGCTGCTCCAGCTGATGGCTACAATTTTGTTTTAGGTAGCAATGGCACCATGGTTCTGAATCCTTTGTTGTATCCAACAATCAAGTACCAAGTTGAACGTGATTTTGTCGCTGTAAGTGGTATCACTTCAATTCCGTACTTGATTGCTTCCAATCCAATGCTGGATGCGACTGACATCAAAAGTTTAGTGTCTTTGGGGAAAAAACAGAAACTGACTTTTGCATCGCCAGGAAATGGTACGACCAATCATTTGGTTGGTGTGCTTTTGGAGAGTATGTCCAAAGTAGATATGCTCCATGTGCCTTACAGGGGGGCATCTCCTGCCATGAATGATGTTGTGGCAGGTCAAGTTAATTTCTTGTCTGGCGATCTGTCTACTTTGATGCCGATGGTTAATGCTGGCAAATTGCGGCCTTTGGCTGTTACTGGTCTGCAACGTGTTTCGAGTTTGCCTAATGTGCAAACCGTTGCTGAATCTGGTTTTCCTGGATTTGAGGTAACGGGTTGGTTCGGACTTTTTGCACCAAAAGGCACATCTAGTCTTCATACTGAAAAAATTGCGCAAGAAATCGCACAGGTTCTCAAAGAGCCTAAGGTAACCCAGCGGCTCAAAGATTTAGGTGGTAGCCCTCTTTCGTTGACTTCAGATCAATTGAAAGATTTGGTCAAATCTGAAACTCAAAAATGGCGTAAGGTAGTTATCGATAACCGCATCACAGCGGATGCATTACAGTGAATACAGTAACTCCGTCTTTTCATTTTGCGCTGATTAATTCTCAATCTGTTGAAGCAGTCGATTCGCGAAAATTTTCTGTCTTTAATCCAAGTAATAATCTTTTAATTTCAGAAGTTGCAGATTGTGGGGTTAAAGAAGCAGAGGCTGCCCTAACGTCTGCTTTCAATGCGTTTGACGCATGGTCCTTAAAGACTGCGGCTGAGCGTGCAGCGTTGCTTCTAAAATGGCATGCATTGCTTGAGAACCGCTCGGAAGAAATTGCCTTGCTAATCACTGAAGAGTTGGGAAAATCCATCAAAGACAGCAGAGCTGAAGTTGCCTATGGCAACAGCTACATCAGATGGTTCGCAGAAGAAGCCCGTCGCAACTATGGAACTTTAATTCCTTCCCCTGTTACCGGTCGAGAGCTTAAAGTTGTGCACGAGCCAGTTGGGGTGGTGGCGGTAATAACTCCATGGAATTTCCCTTATGCCATGTTGGCCCGAAAAATTGCCCCCGCTCTTGCTTCTGGTTGCACAGTTGTCGCTAGGCCTGCTGAAGATACACCGTTGACAGGTTTGTTGATGGCAAGAATTGCTGTTGAAGTTGGCATACCGGCTGGTGTTTTGAATATGGTGCCATCTTCACGTGACCGCGTACAAGAGTTAACTGAAGTTTGGATGGCGTCTGACAAAGTTCGAAAAGTCTCGTTCACTGGTTCTACACCTGTTGGAAAAGGAATTGCGCAAAGAGCCTCGGCAACACTTAAGAGGCTTTCTCTTGAATTAGGGGGCAACGCGCCTTTCATTGTTTTTGATGATGCGGATCTTGATGTTGCTGTTAAAGGCGCGGTTGCAGCAAAGTTTCGCAACAGTGGGCAAACTTGTGTAAGCCCCAATCGGTTTTTGATTCACCGAGATTGTTACGATGCATTTGTCTCCAAGCTTGTTGCAGCCGTTCAGTCTTTGAAAGTAGGCGATCCAGCTCTGTCCACTACTGACATTGGGCCTTTGGTCAATATTGCAGGAATTAGAAAAGTTGAGAGACATGTTGCTGATGCAATTGCAGGTGGAGCGCAATTAAAGACTGGCGGGAAAACCCTTCCTGAAATAGGCACAAATTTCTTTTCACCTACTGTTCTGTCAGACGTAAATGAATCAATGGCCATTTTTCAAGAGGAAACATTCGGCCCCGTGATCGGTATCATGTCGTTTGTTGATGAATTTGAGGCTATTGATATTGCCAATCGAACTAAGGCCGGTTTGGCCGCCTACTTTTATACTCAAAACCCTTCGCGAATTGCAAAAGTTACAAAAGCTTTGAAGGTGGGTATGGTAGGTGTTAATGAGTCATTGATCTCCACAGAAGTAGCACCATTTGGAGGCATTAAAGATTCTGGATATGGCCGGGAAGGCTCATATTTAGGTTTGCAGGACTATCTGCAAACAAAATACATGTGTATTGGACAACTGGGTACCTGAGTGAGGCCGAATTTTTGGTGAACGCTTTGTAGGATAATTCAAAAAAAATCATGCTTCAAAAACTGACCAAACCCACTGCTAAAAAAGCACCTATCAAGACAGCAGCTAAGAAAAATAGCGATGCACGTCGTGCGTCAGCCAATGCTTCGGGATTAGCGCTGTCGATTCCTTCTATTCAAACAGATCAGGAAACGTCTTCAATCAGCGCACTTACACGCTTGCTACAAATATTGGACTTGTTCACTCTAGAACGGCCAACTATTCGCGTTGAAGAAGTCGTCAATAGTTTCAACATCGTTCAGTCAACGGCGTACCGTTACCTCAAAGAACTTTGTGATGCGGGATTATTGGCTCAGCAGGGTAAAGGTGTTTATTCACTGGGTCGGCGCATTGTTGAGCTTGAAAGACTTTTGCAACTGTCTGATCCTTTGTTATTGTCTGGTCGTGAGGTGATGGACGATTTGGCGGAGTATGCACAAAACAGAGCATTCCTTCTGTGTGCTTATTACAAAGATGCGGCACTCTGCGTTTATAAAGTTGGACCAGACGAGATCAACTACAAGGGAAATCAAATCAAGATTCTTCGTGGTCGTGGCACTGTTTTTTCACTTTTCAGTGGCGCTGGCTCACAGGCTATTTTGGCAAGTTTGCCTCCACACCAGATTAAGTCGCTGTATCTGGCCAATGCTGGGCAAATCGCCACTTCTGGTCTAGGGACCACCTGGAAAGAGTTTAGAACAGCGCTGAGCGACATTCGGAAGCAGGGTTTTGCTCAAACGATTGGCAAAATCAATCCAGGTTTGCACAGTGTTGCTGTGCCTATTCTGAAGTCTGATGGCAAGGTTGCAGGGAGTCTTTTGATGATTGGCTCTTCAGTTTCTAATGAAATGAAAAAAGCCATTGAGTTAGTCCCTAATCTTAATATGGAAGTTTTCAAGATTACTGAATCTTTGGCTGATCAAAATTAGTTGATTCTTACCTCACTACAAAGGCGCTTTAGGCGCCTTTTTTCATGGTCGCATGTCGTTCGATAGATCCCAGGCGTACGCCATTTTGTTGTAAAAAAGCAATTAATTGGTGTTTTCCACTATAAGTAGATTAATAATATTTCTATCTATGAAAGAAAAATTAATTTATACTATGTTGCGAATGCTTGAAAAGCATCGATCCGAATGAGACCGGAATTAGCTCTTTTTAAAAGGAAACGCAAAGTGAAACACACAGCTCTTGCTCTCTCTATGGCCTGCTTGGCTGGCTATGCTTCGGCACAGTCATCTGCAACTGTTTACGGTATTGCAGACACCATGTTCACCAAAGGCAATGGTTCATTGACCAGCAAAACTGCTTTAGGTTCAGGTGGCAACATGACTTCACGCTTTGGATTCAAAGGGATTGAAGATCTTGGTGGTGGTATGAAAGCTGGCTTCGATCTGGAGGCGCAGATGTTTGTGGACAGCGGTGATGGTCAACCCACAAATACCAATAACCAAACAACAGGTACCAGCTCGACCAGTACAGGGTTTACTTTTGCACGGCGCTCAACAGTGAGTTTGCATGGTGCTGTGGGAGAGTTGCGCATTGGCCGCGATTTCACAGCTCATTATCGCAATCGCGTAGAGGTTGACCCATTTGGCAACGCAAGTGTAGGTGCAATTCAGCCATTCGCAGGCTCAATAGGTGGCCCAATTAGTACTCGTGCCTCAAACATGATCGGCTTTTTCTTGCCTACGAATGCAAATGGCATTTATGGTCAAGTTCAGTACTATTTGGGTGAAAACGCGTCTGGTACGGCTCAGTCTGATGATGGTACCGGATTGACTGCACGAGTCGGATATCGAAATGGTCCTGTCAACGTGTCATTAGCAACTGGTCGCACCAAGTACGCGACAACTGCTACAGCTGGTGATATTGAAACTACAAATGCAGGCGTTCAGTATCAGATTGGAAATTTTAGATTGATGTCGGGTGTTTATCGCGATGTTGTCAAACGCATTGCACCATTGACCGCTGAAGGTTGGACTGTTGGCGGTATTTTGACTACTGGTGGTGGTGACTTGAAGATCGCTATTTCACAGTACGGAACGGATGCAAAGGGAGAGCCGACCGCTAAGAAAGTTTCGCTTGGTTACGTCAAAAACTTGAGCAAGCGCACGGCTCTTTATACGACTTGGGCACGTGTTTCTAATTCTGGTGGATTAGCCGCTGCATTGAGCGGTGCAACAACAGCAGCCAATACTAGTTCAACAGGTTACGACTTCGGTATCCGTCATCAATTCTGATCCCAAAAATGGATTGAATTGAAATAGTTTGAGGTTTAACAGCCAGCAAGAAATTGCTGGTTTTTTTTAACTTAAATTCAAAAAAATGGATTGGATATGAATACATACATTCGGATAATTTCTTTGATTGTGATTGCTTTGGGTATGTCGAGTCCTGCATTTGCGCAATGGTATCCCAAAGGAAACATTGAATTAATTGTTTCAGCAGGGCCTGGTGGTGGTAACGATAAAACAGCACGCTTGGTAGCCAAAATTTTGAATGAAAAAAAATTGGTTTCAGTTCCAGTTATTGTGGTGAACAAGCCTGGGGCAGGGGGTGTGATTGCCCAAAATTATTTAAATTCATTTCCGGGAAGCGGAAATCATTTAATGGTAACTAACCCAGCACTAATTACCAATGCATTGACGGGAACTGGAACAGCAAAATATACGGACATTGATTCGACTCTCCTGAACAGATTCGAAATATTTCAAGGATTTATGCACCCGCAGCAGCACACTTGGCGCAAATGCAGGCCTTGCCTTTAGCTGAGTCAGGTACTTGCTCCATTACGGCGGGCGAAAACACTGCGTCCATGCACCAGCAGCGCTCAGGCTTGCTGCCAGTTGCTTTGGCCATTTCTATCGCGCAAACATTAGGTTCATGGCATATGGGACAACGAGTTGGATCAACGTTTTCCATTGGTAACACTAAAGTAGATATTGTTGATATGTGTTTTCATTTTTATCATAAAGCCAACCCGTAAGGCGCAAAGTGCTTGGCTCATCGTTCTGAGTCATACAACTCTCCATCACTACTAGCCTCAAACATCTCACGTATCACTCTGACTGCTTCTGCGGTAGGCTTGGATGGTAGACGTGTACCAAGATCCTTAAGTCCTGGTGGGCCCACCAAATGTCAACAAGCGCTTGCAAGAAATTGCAGGCGCTTTTTCTTTTTCTTAAACTTCACCAAACTCATTGAGTAATCCATTGACGCAAGTGAGCAGTGGCGGCAGTGAGCTTTGAATAGTAGCCCAAACTGTGCTGGCCTTTATCTTGGCGTAGCCATGAATGAGTTGGTTTCTAAACGCAATAATTTCAAACTTTCTTTCGCAAGCTGCTTGAGCCATTGAATTCGAAGCATATGTATCGCTGTTCAATTCAACAACAAACGATTGAATAGCTAAAGCTGACTCCCGAACGTCCCAAAGGAAGGCGCGAGGGTCACGCTGCATAAATAGTTTCGCGACTGCGCTTGATGCTGGCTAGAACGAAAGGATTGACGATTGCTTCGGGCTCAATTAAATCGACATTGCGTCCTAGTAATTTTTCCAGTTCAGTTTTTATACCTATAAATTCACTAAGTCCGACTTGCACTTCTGGGACAAATTCGATTAAAAAATCAGCATCACTGTTAGCGGGATTAAAGTCATATTCCCTCGCAGCAGAGCCAAATACATCTAATTTTGCAACGCTGTAGCGTTTGCAAATATTGGATATATCCAGTTTGTACTGATTGATAGAAGAATGTATTTAATTGGTTTAAGTTTTAGGGATGCAGTAGACTTCATCCGCGTTGTAACGCGACATACTTCGCTTTGACTTCGTTGAGCAAATCGACTGTCGTTTTTTGCCCGTCTACATAGGCTTGCAGTGCAGGTTTGAGACTGTCGCTAGGTTCTAACTTTTCAATGCGCAACGTGGCCAACATATTGGCGACGTTTCTTTCACGTTCGGACTGATTGAGGGGGGGGTGTTGGCATTGAAACATCGGTTGATTTAGAGTTGAATTTTAACGGCCGAGGGTGGATTTGTCACCCATTAAATGCATTGATTTGAAGTTCCACATTTGCTTCCACACCACTGTAGATCGCTTGTAACCTATTGATTCCTAATAGGTTTTAATTCTTAAAGCTGCTCATAATCCTTTGGTCCCAGGTTCAAGTCCTGGTGGGCCCACCACATTCCAAAACCCTGTAAGAGATAACGAGCTTTTGTCTTTTAACTTTTTTTATTCTTTTCAGTCAAGTAACTTCACAAAGCAAACGATGTACTTTGTCTACTACCGCCTCTGAAGTGATGTTGAAAAGTTTGTAAAGTTCATCAGCCGAGCCTGATGCGCCAAATCCCGACATCCCTACAAAGTCGCCTTCTAAGCCAATGTATTGATCCCAGCCTTGGCGAACTGCAGCTTCGATGCCAATGCGAACAGTACTTCCCAAGACAGCCTGTTGGTAGGCTTTATCCTGCAAATTGAAAATCTCCCAGCAAGGCATGGATACAACGGCAGTGCCAATGCCAGATGCCTCAAGTTGTTCTCGCGCCTTCACCGCCAGCATTACTTCCGAACCTGTAGCCAACAAGGTCACTTTACGATTTCCGCTTGTTGCTTCGTGAAGCACATAGGCGCCGCGTCTTGAAAGGTTTTCTTTTGAATGATTGTGGCGCACCAAAGGTAAAGACTGTCGCGCAAAAATCAAACTTACTGGCCCCTCTTGATGTTCTAATGCTAATTCCCAACATTCAGCAGCCTCAACTGCATCTGCAGGACGCATGACCCACATATTTGGCATTGCGCGTAAGGATGCGATGATTTCAACCGGCTGATGTGTAGGTCCATTGCGACCAATGCCAATGGAGTCGTGGCTGAATACAAATTTAACTGGCAAGCCCATGAGGGCAGCCATGCGCATGGCGGGTCGTTCGTAGTCAGCGAAGGCAAGGTATGTCACTGCTAGTGGGATGATTCCTCCATGTGCTGCCATGCCGTTTGCCATAGACCCCATCACATGTTCGCGCACGCCACAATGAACATAGGCACCTTGACGATTTTGAACATCAAAGGCGTCCAGGCCTCGCTTGTGGCTGGTAGGCGCTTCTAGGTCTGCGCACCCGATCATCCGTTCAGGTAATGTGCGCGTTAGCAAATCGTTGATCTCAGCGGAGATAAAAATACCACTTGGCGTAAGAGGCGCATGTAAGGCTTGATGCTTGTATTCAAGTAGTACTTGTTGCCAATTTGCAGGTAGCTCTCCGCGCATGACGCGCTCAAATTCTTGTTGTTCGGTAGCTGAAAGAGCGCCTACTCGGGCTTGCCATGCCTCGTAGTCACTTTGGCTACGAAGACCTGCTGTCTGCCAAGCTTCTTGAACTTCAAGTGGTATTTCGAACGGCTTGTTTTGCCAACTTAGCAATTCCCTGGCAGCCTGAGCATCTTCTTCAAACAAACGCGCACTGTGCCCGCCGCGTTGACCTTGCAGTCGCGGTAGACCTTTTGCAATGACTGTCCGACACGCCAGCATCGAAGGGCGTTCGTCTGCGCGTGCTGCATCAAGTGCTGCAGAAACAGCTTCAATGTCATGGCCATCGAGTTCAATCACATGCCACCCAGCAACGCGAAACCTATCTGCGACGTTTTCGCTGATAGAGAGTGCGGTACTACCGTCATCGGTGATTTGGTTGTCGTCCCAAAGCAAGATGAGTTTGCCCAGTTGCAGGTGACCTGCAAGTGAAATCATTTCTTGTCCCACACCTTCTTGCAGACAACCATCCCCCACAAAGGCGTACGTATAGTGGTTGACTAAATCATTGCCAAATCGTGCATTCAGATAAGCCTCTGCCACTGCCATACCAAATGCATTAGCGATACCTTGGCCCAGTGGGCCTGTTGTCACTTCAATCCCGTTAGCTGGGCCATGAGGTCGCTCGGGATGCCCCTCACAAACGGAGCCGAGTACTCGAAATCGTTGAATTTCTTCAATTGAAAAAGCCTCGTATCCCGTTAGGTGAAGAAGAGAATACAAAAGCATAGACCCGTGTCCATTGGACAACACCACGCGGTCGCGATCAAACCAAGCCGGATCTTTCGGATTGTGTTTAAGGTGATTTGTGTAGAGCGCTGTGGCAATTTCGGCCATGCCCAAAGGCACTCCTTGGTGACCCTCTTGGGCTTTGACGATAGCGTCAATAGAGAGAAACCGAATGGCGTTGGCTAGCGTTTGTAGAGGGTGCGTATTCATGGCACACATTTTTTGCTAAGCGCGAGGATAAGCGCAAGCGATGAAAATTCAGGATTTGATGAAGCTTATTCAACCTAAGGGGGTGGTAGGGCTAGCCGCTTTTCTGAGCCATTCAACAAAACTTATCACTTCTGGACGTGAAGCATGTCTAGATGGATAAACCATGAAATGCGCTTGCACCTCCAGGCTCATACTGTCACCAAAAATGGGTTGAAGTTTGCCGCTGTCGATCAGGGCCTGACCAACACTGGCGCTTTCTAGCGCAACTCCCAGCTTTTGAACCGCTGCGTCCAAGCTCATCATGGCGCGATCAAACCGCAGGCCCATTCGCTCTGGTCTTTGGCCTGCATAAAACCTTGCAAACCAATCTGGCCATTGCACCACATTGACTGTGGATTGAATAAGCGGCACACGCATCAAATCTTCTGGTTCTCTTAATGCGTGGGCTCTAATGAATGCTGGGCTGGCCAGTGGCATGACGCGCTCATTGAAGATGCATTCCACTTCCAGATTATTCCAAGTTGGAATGCCGTATCGAATGTCGATGTCCATTTGCCCTAACTGAAAATCTGAATGTACATGCGACGCAGACAAGACCAGTGAAATATTCGGGTGGAGCTCAGTGAATT
>JACCDJ011597799.1_pt1 | contig 18517 bp, 11 predicted proteins | sample 7444481 | NCBI WGS metagenome assembly JACCDJ01 (sample SAMN15323435, study PRJNA562643) | freshwater metagenome | isolation source: river surface water | place: USA:Blue River Watershed | collected 2017-08-15 | reverse complement strand
CCCTGTGGTTTGGTTGTCAGTGAAACAAACTGGTTTCCCAATCCCTCAATTGGTTTACGGCTACCAGCTTGAAAAAGTGACAGCTCGTGAAGCTGAATTGATCAAGGATCCAAAAGAGCTAGAAGTGATTGCTGTATTCAAAGAGCGTGCAGATGCACTTGGCGCTAAGCTAAAAGACATCCCTGCTGCTTTGGCTGCTGATAAAGCTGCTGCTGAGAAGAAAGTAGCTGATCTTAAAGCTGCTAATGCTCCTGCTGCCGATTTGGCTGCTGCTGAAAAAGCATTGGCTGCTGTACCTAAGGACGAAGCTGCTGCCAAAGCAGATTGGACTAAGGCTAAAGCTGCTAATGAAGCTCGCGCTAAACCTTTGGCTGGTATGCCACGTCACGCTGCGCAATTTACAGGTGATCCAAATGGCGATGAAAAAGCAAAAGCTGCTTACGACACATCACGTCGTAACTTCCTAGCTTTGATTTTCTGTTTGATGGTGGGTACAGCTGCCTTGCCACACATTTTGATGCGTTTCTACACAACTCCATCTGTGAAAGAAGCTCGTGAATCTGTGTCATGGTCATTGTTCTTCATCTTCTTGTTGTACTTCACAGCTCCTGCGCTAGCAGTGCTTGTTAAGTACGAAGTGTTCAGCGTTCTTGTGGGCACACCATTTGATAAGCTACCAGCCTGGATTTCAAGCTGGGCAGCTGTTGATCCAACTTTGTTGTCAGTAACTGACGTGAACAAAGACGGTATCTTCCAATTGGGTGAAATGAGAATCGGTGGTGACATCATCGTGTTAGCGACACCAGAAATCGGTGGCTTACCATACGTTGTTTCAGGCATGGTTGCTGCGGGTGGTTTGGCGGCTGCGTTGTCTACAGCTGACGGCTTGTTGTTGACAATTGCGAACGCTTTGTCACACGACTTGTACTACAAGATGATTAACCCAAATGCTCCAACCGCTCGTCGCGTGTTGATTTCTAAAGCATTGCTATTGGTAGTGGCTCTTGCCGCTGCTTATGTGGCCGCGCAAAAACCTGCAGATATTCTGTTCTTGGTTGGTGCTGCGTTCTCATTCGCTGCTGCAGCTTTCTTCCCAGCATTGACTCTAGGTATCTTCTGGAAGCGTGCATCTAAGTGGGGTGCGATTGTAGGTATGATTGGTGGTCTTGGTACTACTTTCTACTACATGGTTACAACACAACCTTGGTTGCGTGGCGTATTCGGCGTAACTTCACCTGTTGAACTTTGGTACGGTATTGCTCCAATTTCAGCTGGTGTGTTCGGTGTGCCAATCGGTTTTGCATTGATCATCTTGGTTAGCTTGGTAACTCCAGCTCCAAGTAAAGAAGTGCAAGACTTGGTGGACGACGTACGTTATCCAACTTTGAAGTAATCAATGCTTCATCTTAGATGAAGCTTGAGTGAGGCCCCTCGGGGCCCACACTAGAACCCGCCTCTCGAGGCGGGTTTTTTCTTATATAGTGTTGCTTATGACAAAGAACCCAGAATCAAATTGCCCATTGCCAGGTCAAGGACACAAGCAAGAGCAGCAGCAACAGCAGGATCAAGAGAGCCATATCCAAGAGCGTCGCTTTGGGGGGGTTGCTAGACTCTATGGTGATGATGGCCTTCAAGCCTTTTTGGGGGCTCATGTTCTGGTTGCCGGATTGGGTGGTGTTGGGTCCTGGGCATTAGAAGCTTTGGTAAGAAGTGGTGTGGGAGAGATCACTCTGATGGATTTTGACCACATTGCTCCGAGTAATGTGAATCGTCAATTGCATGCCACAGAAGAGAATTTTGGGAAGTCAAAAGTTCAAGCCATGGCTGAGCGCTTGGTATCCATTAATCCACAGATAAAACTTCATTTAATCGATGAATTTTTAACCGTGAATAATTTAAGTGAGTATTTGGACCCACATATTGGAAATCCTTTATTTGTGGTCTTGGATGCGACAGATGATGTCAAAATGAAAATTGCTCTGGCAGCTTATTGTGAGGGCAGAAGAAATTCAAAAGAGTTGAATGAGCCGATCATTCAGAAAATGAATGCTCAAAAAATTCCTTTGATTCTGTGTGGTGGAGCTGGTGGAAAATTGGATCCTAGTCGGATTCAGGCAACAGATTTGAGTAAAACTACTCAAGATCCAGTCTTATCAAAGATTCGGTATGCTTTGCGCAAGCAATATGGGTTTAGTGCTGATGCTAAAAAGAAGTTAGGAATTACGGCGATTTATTCAGATGAACCTAGGCAAGGTGTTGCTTCTGGCGGTCTTGCCTGTTCAGGTTATGGCTCTGCAGTCACTGTCACTGCTACCTTTGGCTTTGTGGCTGCAGCTGAGGCATTGAAAATCATTAAAGCCAGCTACCTAAAACAGCGCTGATCTTTGATTGTCGTGATTAGGCTTGGCAAGATTTGCCAATATGCGCCAGGGCTTCTTCCACTTGGTCAACCAAAATCAAGCAAATGTCATTGGCTTTGACCTGAGATAAGGCTTTATCAATTGCTAAAAACTCACCATGAACCTCTTCAATTTTCTTGACTTGTTTGGAGGCCATCAAGCCTTCACGCATGATATTAATGACTTCACCATCGGCGCGACCGCGTTGACATTGATCTTCATAAAGAATCACATGATCAAAGTACTGTCCTAGGATTTCTGTTTGGCGACGCAAATCTTCATCGCGGCGATCACCAGCCCCGCTGATCACCACCAATCTCTGTGATGCTGGCATTTCGATGATGGTTTCTGAAAGGGCGCGAATTGCATCAGGATTGTGTCCATAATCGGCAATGATGGTGGCGCCTTTGTGTTTGAATAAATTAAATCGTCCAGGAACTGTTTGAGAGTCGCTTTCAAAAGATCCTAAGGCTTCTGCGATCGTATCCCACGAAATATCTAAAGCCCAAGCCGCACCCACAGTGGCTAAAACATTTTCAACTTGAAAGCCAATCGTGCCATTTGCAGTCATAGGGACCTGATTTAAGTCAATATGAAACTCTTTCTTGCCTTCACTGGCGACCACTTTATTGTTTTCAACAAAGACCACACGTTGACCTTGGGCTCTATGCTTGGCCATGATAGGGTGATGAATGTCTTTGGCAAAGAAAGTTACCTTTCCTGGACAGACTTTCGCCATCTTAGCGACCATGGGGTCTGCCGCATTGAGAACAGCGGTGCCGTGGCTAGAAACGTTTTGCACAATGACTCTTTTGACCGCAGCCAGTTCTGATGTGGTGTTGATGTAATTCATGCCGAGGTGATCGCCTTCACCTAAATTGGTCACAATGGCCACTTGGCAACGATCAAAACCAAGACCCTCTCTTAAGATGCCACCACGTGCCGTCTCTAATACGGCAGCATCAACATCAGGATGCATGAGAACATTTCGAGCGCTCTTGGGCCCACTGCAATCCCCGGTGTCAATTCTTCGGCCATTGACGTACACACCATCGGTACCAGTATGACCGACACGTAAACCCTGTTGTTTGAAGATGTGGCTCATTAACTTCACCGTTGTGGTCTTTCCATTGGTGCCTGTCACGGCAACCACTGGAATACGTCCATCATCCTCTTTACCAAACATGGTGGAGATGATGGCTTCACCTACAGGGCGGCCTTTGCCATAAGAAGGATGCAAATGCATGCGAAGACCAGGAGCAGCATTCACTTCTACAATACCGCCACCTTGTTCTTCTAGGGGGCGGTAGACGTTGTCACATACCACGTCGACACCACAAATATCCAAGCCCACCATTTGTGCTGCGGCAATTGCTGAAGCAGCTAAATCTGGATGAACATCATCTGTCACATCTGTAGCAGTACCACCGGTACTCAAGTTGGCGTTATTGCGCAAGGTTACGCGCAAGCCTTTGGGAGGTATGGAGTCAGGCGTTAAACCTTGATTCTTTAGAGTGGCAATCGCAATTTCATCAATACGTATTTTGCTTAAAGATGTGGCATGCCCATCTCCGCGCAATGGATCCTTGTTCACTTCCTCAACCAGCTCACGAACCGTATGTTGGTTGTTGCCGATGACATAAGGAGGTTCGCGTCGTGCAGCTGCAACCAGTTGTCCACCAATGATCAGCAAACGATGATCGTGGCCAGGCATATAGCGTTCCACAATCACTTCAGAAGAAATCGCAGAAGCAGCCTTGAATGCAATGTCAATTTGCTCACGTGTGTCAATATTGACTGCCACACCTTTACCTTGGTTGCCATCACGTGGCTTAATCGCCACAGGCGCTTTGATTTCTAAATAGGCTTCCCACGCTTCCTCTGATGTGGTCACGATTTTACCCATCGGCACTGGAACGCCGGCCGCGTGTAAAAGATTCTTGGTGAGTTGTTTATCTTGAGCGATGGATTCAGCAATTGCACTGGTAGAGCTCGTTTCAGCAGCCTGAATGCGACGTTGTTTGCTACCCCATCCCAATTGCACCATGCTGCCTTCAGTCAAGCGGCGATAAGGAATTCCTCTGGCTATGGCGGCTTCTACAATTGAGCCAGTGCTGGGGCCTAAGCGAATGTCCTCATCCAGGTCTCTTAATTGCTTGAGATATTCGTCGAGGTGGGAGCCGTTATCAATCAGGGCTGATTTACAGAGTTGCATGGCTAAATCAAGTGCTAAGCGACCCACTTTTTCTTCGGTGTATTCAACCACCACGATATAAACGCCTTCATCGGGTGTTGCCATCGTGCGGCTAAAAGTAATTGGACAGCCTGCCTGAGCTTGAAGGTCTCTTGAGCAGACTTCAAGTGCATGCGCCAAGGAAACTGATTCATTTTGCGTGTGAGGTCTCAATGGGCCTAGTTGTGGAAAGCGCTCTCGTAAACGTGTTTCAAAACCAGAAATATTGGTAATGACTCTTTCACTGGCTTCACATTGCACCAAAGCTTCGAGGGCAGTGTGTTTACCCCAAATATTGGGACCTCGGAGTGCGCGAATGCGAATTAATTCCATGATATTGGCTAGTGGTAAGTTTGAAGTCCAGCGGCGATGATGTCTTTCGGGATATTTAATGCCCATGCTGCGGCAACCGATGCCAAGACGCTTTCCAGGGTATTGGTTTTGCTGCTGATTTGTAAAAGAGGAATGTTGGCCGTACTGATTAATTCATGTCGATCTTGGCCGGTGGCCAAGTAAATCAAATTATTTTCAGTGAATAGAGCGCGACCTCCCTTGGCTAAATGCTGATGGATGATGTCATTCATGCCATATTTGCTAAAGAAAATCACTTCGCCATCCGATAGCTCAGCCATTCTTGCCACAGCTTCATCATCGGCATTCAGAACAGCATGGCCACTGGGCAGAATTACGTCAACTTGAGTTCGCATGACGTTAAAAATATGCTCAGGCTCTGTAATAGAGCACTCTGGCACAGTGTCTTGAGGGTCTAAGTTAGTCACAATACCTACTGCACATCGATCATATGCAAGACCTTCGTTGAGAATGGTGCGGCTGTCATTTTCAAAGACGGCCGCTTCTACTTGACGATTGAGCAAAATACGATTGGCGCTGGTCCAATTCGCACAGTTACCGGAGGTTTGCATGCGTTGATTAAAGAAAGCGCCTTTGCTGCAAGTCATGCCAACTTTCAGTCCTGTTAATTGCATCAAATGAGCGGTTACTTGGGCCACCATGGTTTTACCGCGAGAACCTGTCACCCCAACCACTGGAATTCGACCATCTGCATTGTTAGGGAACAAATGATCAACAATGGCTGCCCCCACGGGCTGAGGTTGGCCTTCAGCGGGCTTCAGGTGCATGATCAAGCCAGGACCTGCATTGACTTCTACAATGGCGCCGCCTTGTTCTTCCAATGGTTTAGAAATGTCTTCGGCCACAATATCAATGCCTGCAATGTCCAAGCCAATCACTCGGGCAGCCAAGGCTGCTTGCTCTGCCACCGCTGGGTGAACCAAGTGAGTGACTTCAAAAGCCATGTTACCTGAGCCCTGAACCAAGACTTCTTGGCCTAAAGCTGGGACAGAATCAAGCGTCATGTTTTGACGACCTAATTCAAGTTCGAGTTTGGTGTCGAATAAAACAGGGCTAAGAGGCAAGACCTCAGCATCGCCACGTCTTGGGTCTGTATTGATTTCCTGTTCGATGAGTTCACGAATGCTTCTTTTGCCATCTCCCTTGGCCCAGGCAGATTCACCTTTCGCCGCTGCGACTACTTTTTTGCCGACCACCAATAAACGGTGCTCATTGCCAGGAATATAGCGCTCAACAATCACGCCACTTCCTTCTTTGATGGCGTCTTCATAAGCTTTTTCTATTTGCTCTTGTTTGGTCAAATTCGTGAATACGCCCCGTGCATGATTACCATCGTAGGGTTTGACCACCACAGGGCCACCAATGTCTTTGGCGGCCTCCCAAGCATCTTGTGGACTCTCAACCATACGACCCTCTGGAACAGGCACGCCACAAGAGGCCAACAATGACTTGGTCAAATCTTTGTCTCGTGAGATGCCTTCAGCTATGGCGCTGGTTAAATCAGTCTCAGCTGTCCAAATGCGACGTTGTTTGATGCCATAGCCTAATTGAACCAAATTACCTTCAGACAAGCGTGTGGCTGGAATTTTCTTTTCACGAGCCGCATCCACGATGCAACCTGTACTCGGACCTAGATACAGACTATCGACCATGTCTTCAATTTCTTTGATGGCGCTTGGCACATCAAATGATTTGTTTTCGATGGCGGCCATCACCAAGTCTCTGGCGTGATAAAGAGCTGTTTTGGTAATCTCTTCATGCCATGCTCTGACAACCACCTTATAAACACCGCGTTTATTTGTCTCTCGAGCCTTACCAAAGCCCCCTGGCATGCCTGCAAGATTCTGAAGTTCTAGAGTCACGTGCTCAAGTATGTGAGCTGGCCAAGTACCTTCCTCTAAACGCTTGATAAAGCCACCACGCTCACCATAGGAACAACGATGTTCAATGAGGCTGGGAAGCCAAGCAACCAAACGATCGGTAAAACCTGGTAGGGTATTAGAAGGGCAATCTTCTAGATCATGTATGTCAACCCAAGCTTCCAGAACTGGGCGATAGGTCCACATGCTGGGTCCTTTGAGAACCTTTATATCTATGATTTCTATAGTTTTTTTGCTCATGTGGGGCGAAAGTGCCAAAAATACCTAATTGTACGTTGTCGTTTAACGGTTTGGGGTCTTTTTAGTTGACACCAAAGAGTAAATATTTTGCTGGGTAAATTTGCGATAATTGCCGACAAATTAAGAGATTAAAGCCCCAGTTTCCTTTGACCAATATTTCATCTAGCCCCATCAATTACTTGCCGGCCAATTGGCGTCAAGCCATATCTGCCATGCTTCGTCCGGACGAGCTGGTGATTGCCATTTTGGAAATTGATTTGAATGATCAATTGCATTTTTCAAAAGGCATTGTCTGTTTGAGTAACCAAGGTCTTTTGGGTACAGCCTATCAAGATGCAACTGGTTGGGGACGATGGGATTTTGCAGAAGGTCAGAATTTGCATTTGCAGGATCATGCCGGAGTGGCGACCTTGCAATTAAGCGATTCAAAAGGGCAATTGGCGCAATGGAAATTCACATTGGCCCAAAACCCAGCGGCCAGTCGTTTGTTGCAACAGTATCAAATTGAGTCAGCCAAGTTTCTAGGCCACCCAACAGATGTTGACCAAGATGTTAGTCAAACTTTGTGCCCGACTTGTTGGGTGCCCTTACCACCCGATCAAGATGATTGTCCTGCTTGTACCTCTGAGAATTTAACGCCGCCATCAACCTGGACTTTGTTGCGTTTGTGGCGTTTTGCTAAACCATATAAAGGACAATTATTCGCAGGCTTTGTCTTGACTTTGGCTTCCACAGCGGCCACTTTGGTGCCGCCATATTTGACCATGCCATTGATGGATGACATTTTGTTGCCTTATCAAAATGGTCAGCCGATTAATTTTGATTTAACTCTCTTATATTTGGGCGCCTTGTTATTGGCAGCCATACTGGCTTGGGTTTTAGGTTGGGCCAAGACATACATCTTGGCATTGGTCAGTGAACGCATTGGCGCTGACTTAAGAACAACCACTTATCAACATTTAATGAAGTTATCTCTGGAATATTTTGGAGGTAAACGCACGGGCGATCTGATGGCGCGTATTGGCTCTGAATCAGATCGAATCTGCTTATTCTTGTCCTTGCATTTACTTGATTTTGCAACCGATGTATTGATGATTTTGATGACTGCAGGCATTCTCATCTCTATTGATCCTTGGTTGGCTTTGGTGACATTGATTCCCTTGCCCTTTATTGGTTGGGCGATTCATGTGGTGCGAGATAAATTGCGATATGGCTTTGAAAAAATCGATCGTATTTGGTCAGAAGTGACCAGTGTCCTGGCCGATACGATTCCTGGTGTACGCGTGGTCAAGGCTTTTGCTCAAGAAGAGCGAGAGTCTGAGCGTTTTCGTTTGGCCAATCAACATAATTTAGCGGTAAACGATCGTGTGAATCGCGTGTGGGCTTTGTTTTCTCCGACGATTACTTTGCTAACCGAAGTTGGTTTGTTGGTGGTTTGGGCTTTTGGTATTTGGCAAATTTCGCACGATGCAATTACTGTGGGTATGTTGACTGCCTGTTTGGCCTACATTGGACGCTTTTATACTCGCCTGGACTCTATGAGCCGCATCGTGGCTTTCACCCAGCAAGCCGCCACAGCCTCTAAGCGCATCTTTGATATTTTGGATCACGTCTCAAGTGTGCCTGATCCAGTCAACCCCGTGAAGTTGAATAAAGTTGAAGGTCGCATTGAATTGCAAAATGTGGGATTCCGGTACGGCAATCGCTCAGTGACCAGAGGCATCAATTTAAAAATTGCTCCTGGTGAGATGATTGGCTTAGTGGGGCACAGCGGTTCTGGTAAAAGTACTTTGGTCAATTTAATTTGTCGTTTTTACGATGCCGCTGAAGGTACGATTCAATTAGATGGTGTAGACATTCGATCCATTGCGGTATCTGATTACCGACGCCACATTGGTTTGGTATTGCAAGAGCCATTTTTATTTTTTGGCACGATTGCCGAAAACATTGCTTATGGAAAACCTCAAGCCACGCGTGCTGAAATTATTGCCGCTGCCAGAGCGGCGCATGCTCATGAATTTATTCTTCGCTTACCTCATGGCTATGATTCGCTGGTGGGTGAGCGTGGTCAATCGCTCTCAGGAGGGGAGAGGCAGCGTATTTCAATTGCACGGGCCTTGTTAATTGATCCACAGATCTTAATTTTGGATGAGGCGACATCATCCGTCGATAGCACTACTGAAAAAGAGATTCAAAAAGCCTTGGATAATTTGGTTAAGGGAAGAACAACGATTGCTATTGCCCATCGTTTATCCACTTTGCGCAAAGCTGACCGCTTAATTGTTCTCGATAAGGGTCAGATTATTGAGCAAGGCAGTCATGACCAGTTGATGAGCCAGGGTGGTGTTTATCGTCGCATGTACGACACGCAAGCCAGACAAGCCATGGATGCTGTGGATGCCGAGTTGGGGGCTCATCATGTCTGAGATCAAGATGACAAACTCAAACTCATTTAGCCTATCGCGTAATTCATTTGGACACCTTTGTCTCAAAGATGCTTTGGGGCAGATTCATGAGCAAGTTGTTCCAGTGCGTGCATTTCCAATTAGTCAGCCCCATGAAGGCATCGCTTTGGTTGATCGCGATGGCCATGAGTTGGTGTGGCTTGATCATTTGAGTCAAGTTAGCGCTGAGAATAGAGCCTATATTGAGGAAGAGTTGGCTCAGCGTGAGTTCATGCCTGTGCTCAAGCACATCGAAAGTGTTTCTTCTTTTGCGACCCCCAGTACTTGGGTGGTGGAAACCAGCCGCGGTTTAACAAGCTTTGTATTAAAAGGTGAAGAAGATATTCGTCGCATCAATAAGCACACGTATTTGATTGCAGACAATCATGGCGTCCAATATTTGATTGAAGATATCCAAATATTAGATAAGCACAGCCGACGCTTATTAGACCGTTTCTTATAAATTATTCATCCATTTCCCATGAGCTCAAACCAAAACAACATTCACTTTGAATCGCGTGGAATTGAGTTTGTTTCAAAATCAGCGGATGAGCAAAAACGCCTTGCAGATAGCATGCGTGAGTACCTAGAGAAATTGCAGTTATGGGATTGTGTCAATTGTTGCCAAACAATCACGGAGGGCTCTTATCAGAGCGCTTACCAATTAAAAGAAGGTTCTAGATTTCAGTGGGCCCCAGATTGGGATACCACTCGTCTCTATGAAACCATGGGCATTGATGGGCAAAAACATCACCATGATTTAGATAAAGAGATTGTGGTGGCCATGCTTATAGCCACAATTCCATTCACCTTCCCTAGTTTTGAAGAGCTACTTTCTGCCATCCGAATTCGTCATTATGTGGTGGATGCTGGATACAAAGCCGCATTAAATTTTGATACGGAAGCAGCTGAGAGACCTGCTGATTATTGGCACTACGATGAGGAGGCGGGATTTTTATTAAATTCAGGTCAATCAATCATTGATGCCTTGATCAAAGCTACCCAACCGGAAAGTCTTGATGAGGCCTATTCTTTCTCCTGCTATCGTGCAACTGAATATGTGATCTTGTTGAGTATTGCTCAGGAATTGAAGAATGTGAACCCGGCATTGTTAAAGCGACTCGAAGAACGTTCCTCAAAAAGAGCCATACGGTCCGGTGAATTTCATGAAGTGTTTTTACGTGAATATGGTTCCATTGAGCAACCATTTCCAATGAAATACTACGTGCCTGGGGACCGTGTTTGGTTTCGTAATCCAGATGATCGATCGTCCGATATTTCTGGATATGAAGGCTCTTGGGTGATTTATTTAGGACATAATTTGTTCACCAATTTTTGGAAAAGAGATCGACCGTTCACCTTTGAAACAAAATGTGTCGAGGTCTATCACTGGAAAGATGGTGCATATGTGGGAGAAGATGGTGAACTTCATATGAATGAAGCCATTGTTGAGGCGCGTGTGACGGAATCCCTCAATAATCCTTCAGCCTATCAAAAAATTCTTGAGCGCATGATGCGCTATCGAGATCCTCAAGGTGTTTACGATCAAGGAGGGTGCATCGACACCTCGCGAGAGTCACCTCGATGGGTTGGGGTATCTACATCAGATATTCACATTCCTGATTAATTTCTCAATTTTTCATCCATTCATAGATTACATCTTTGTAGGAATCTTCTGATTTCTTTGTAGGAAATTTCTTATTCTTTTGTAGGAAAAACATTTCTATATTTTGTAAATCTATGTATTCATTGAAATCCAAAAAAGTCTCATTGATACTTTTAATAGATTAATCATTTAGTTCAATTTTTGACCATGTACAAGTAACTGATTGACTCCTATTCTGCGAAATCAAATTTTTTGATTAAAACGTAGAGGAGAAATAGGGTGCATGACAACCATGGATTAAAAAGAAGTCTCCAGCCAAGACATATTCGATTAATGGCTTTGGGATCCACCATCGGTGTAGGTCTTTTCTTAGGATCTGCAACCGCCATTCAATTAGCCGGTCCCTCCATTATCTTGGGATACGTATTGGCTGGCTTAGTGGCATTCATTGTTTTAAGAGCTTTGGGTGAAATGGCGGTGCATGAGCCAGTGGCGGGTTCGTTTGCACACTATGCGGGTCGCTATGTCGGTCCTTTGGCAGGTTATCTTGTTGGTTGGGGGTATTGGACTTATTGGATTGTGGTTGGCTTAGCCGAAGTCACTGCAGTCGGCGTTTATATGAGCCTATGGTTTCCAGATGTCCCTCAATGGGTTTGGGCTTTGACTTCACTGTTAGCCATGGGCGGTATCAATTTTGTGGCTGTGAAAGTATTTGGTGAGTTTGAGTTTTGGTTCTCACTCATCAAAGTGGTCGCCATCATTTGCATGATTGCGATGGGCTGTGGAATGATTTTCTTTGGTTTGGGCCTTGGTGGACAGCCCCTTGGAGTTGCCAATCTTTGGCAGCATGGCGGAATATTTCCTAACGGTGTGAGCGGTTTCTTACTCTCATTGCAAATGGTCTTATTCGCCTATGTAGGTATTGAAATGATTGGTTTATCAGCGGGCGAAGCTGAAAACCCCAGCAGAACAATTCCGATGGCGATTGATTCTTTAGCTTGGCGCATTTTGATTTTTTATGTGGGCGCATTGTTTGTCATTTTGGCCATATTCCCATGGCATCAGGTGGGTCAGCAAGGCAGTCCATTTGTGGCCATGTTTGAGAGTATGGGCTTGCGTGAGGCGGCCGGTGTCATTAACTTTGTGGTGATCACAGCGGCCCTGTCATCGTGCAATGCAGGCATCTTTAGTGGTGGTCGTTTACTGCTTGGATTATCAAAAATTGGTAATGCGCCTAAAAGCTTTTCAGATATCTCAAAAGCAGGTGTGCCAGCCAAAGCCATTTTGATGACTATCTTGCTCCCAACCTTGGGTGTGGCACTGAATTACTTTGTCCCTGAAAAAGCATTTCAGTGGATTACTGCAGCCGTCACGTTGATCGGCCTATTGGTGTGGATTGCAATTTTGTACACCCAAATTCGATTTAGAAAGCAGTTATCCCAGGAGCAGCGTCAAGCTTTGCCATACAAGGCGATTTTCTGGCCTTATGGATCATGGTTTGCGATTGGATTTGTTGTGTTTGTGATTGGCTTGATGGCGTATTCAGAAAACACCCGCATGGCTTTTTATGTGGGCCCACCCATTTTATTAAGTTTGACAGCCTTGTATTTTATTTTTGGATTACATAAAAAAGAAAGAAAAGAAGGGAGTGCATCATGATTATTGGCGTACCAAAAGAAATTAAAAATCACGAATACCGTGTGGGCTTGACCCCTGATCAAGTGGCTGAACTAAAACAATGGGGCCACCATGTTTTGATTGAAAAGAAAGCCGGTGAAGCGATTGGTTTTATGGATGAGCATTATGTGATGGCCGGTGCTCATCTGGTGGATTGTGCCAGTGATATTTTTTCTGAATCAAACATGGTGGTGAAAGTCAAAGAGCCGCAACCGGAGGAATGCAAGATGTTGCGTTCTGGTCAGATTCTGTTTACTTATTTGCATTTGGCACCTGATTTGCATCAAACTCAAGCATTGATTCAGTCCAACGCCATTTGCATTGCGTATGAGACAGTGACAAGCTCCAATGGACGATTGCCATTGTTAGCACCCATGAGTGAGGTGGCCGGTCGCATGTCAATTCAGGCGGCGGCTCATCATCTTGAAAAATCCAATGGCGGACGTGCTGTTCTGATGGCTGGTGTCCCAGGTGTGCCTGCTGCTAATGTGGTGATATTGGGTGCCGGTGTAGTCGGTAGTTCGGCTTTGCAAATGGCTGTGGGATTGGGGGCAAACGTCACGATTCTGGATAAAAACATTGATCGTTTAAGAGAGTTGGATGCTTTATACGCCAATCGAATTCAGACTCTGTACTCAAGTACAGCGAACGTAGAACGTTCTGTCTTGTCAGCCGATGCTGTGATTGGGAGTGTGTTGATTCCAGGTGGAGCGGCCCCAAAATTGGTGACAAGAAAGATGGTTTCTAATATGAAGTCAGGTTCGGTGATTGTGGATGTGGCGATTGATCAGGGAGGTTGTTTTGAAACTTCTCATCCCACCACGCATCAAGAGCCAACGTATCTAGTGGATGACGTCATTCATTATTGTGTCGCCAATATGCCAGGTGCTGTAGCGAGAACTTCGACCATGGGTCTGACCAACGCCACAGCTCCCTTTGTACTTGAGTTAGCGAATAAGGGGATTCGTGAGGCTTTGAGTGCCAACATTCATTTGCGCAATGGACTGAATGTTTATCAAGGTCACGTCACTTGCCAGGCGGTGGCTAAAGCTCATGGCTTTGACTATATGCCCGCAGGAGATGTATTGCTTGCCTAAAAGATAAAAAGCCTTCAAATTATTTGAAGGCTTTTTGTCTAAGAGTGTGGGACCTTAATTAATTTCTTGATGATACTTTTGTAAGAGATCCACTTCATTTTTTGAGCCAAGCATCACGGATACTCTTTGGTGAAGTTTCTCAGCCGGTAAAGTCATGATGCGATTTTTTCCATTAATAGATGCACCACCTGCTTGCTCAATCAAAAAGCTCATGGGGTTGGCTTCATACATCAAGCGCAACTTACCTGGTTTAATAGGGTCTCGTTTATCCCATGGGTACATGAAAACGCCACCACGGCAAAGAATGCGATGAACATCTGCAACCATGGATGCAATCCAGCGCATATTAAAGTCTTTCTGACGTGTACCCTCGACCCCGGCTAGGCATTCATCGACGTAGCGACGGACTGGTTGATCCCAGTGACGCATATTCGACATATTGATGGCGAATTCTTTGGTGTCTGTAGAAATCTGAATATTCTCTTTAATCAACAGAAATTCTTCAGTTCCATGATCGAGAGTGAACATGTGAACGCCTTGGCCGGTCGTATAAACCAAAGTTGTTTGTGGACCGTACACCACATACCCAGAAGCCACTTGTTCAGTGCCAGCCTGGAGAAAGTCTTTCTCAGTCACATCACCCGATGACTTTTTTTCAAGAATCGAAAAAATCGTGCCAATTGAAACGTTCACATCAATATTGGATGAGCCATCTAGGGGATCAAATAATAATAGATAACGCCCATTCTTGTTGACAGAGAAAATCGTTTCCATTTCCTCTGAAGCCATGCCAGCCAATGTGGCCTCTTTGCCGCAAACTTCTAGCAAAATATCATTGGAAATGATGTCTAATTTTTGCTGGGTTTCACCTTGCACATTGCCGCTACCGGCTGAGCCAATGATGCCTGCCAGCGCACCCTGTTCAACTTTTTTGGCAATGAGTTGGCAAGCCTGTGAAACGGAAATTAATAATGAGGCTGGAATCTTGGGATTTTTAGATCCAAGTTCAGTGATGTATTTTGTAAAGCTTGTACCTTGTGACATAAGTTTCCTAATTAACTGTGCAGTGCTTTTTCAATCACTTCAGCCACATCTGAAGATAAATTTTCCTGCTTTGCTATGAATTCTAGTGCTGATTTCATATGAACTTGATAGTTTGGTGCAAATTGTTTCCAGCGATCTAGCGCCCGGGCGAGTCTGGCCGCTACTTGTGGATTGATTTGATTGAGTTCAACCACATGATGTGCCCAGAATTGGTAGCTTTCTTGTGGATTTTGATGAAAAGCCCCAGGGTTATTCATGCAAAATGCATGAACCAAGCTTCTGACTCGGTTGGGATTTTTGATATTAAAGTTTGGGTGTTGCCTAAGAGCTGTGACATCCTGTAACACGGCCTGTGATTGACCTTGATTATTTTGGCGGGTAGCTTGAAGGGCAAACCATTTATCAATAACCAAAGCATCTTCAGAAAATTTTTCCTGGAAATGGTTTAAGCAAAATCTGGCATCGGGCAATGAATAATTCACTAAAACTGACAATGCGCCATAACGATCTGTCATGTTGTTAGCAGAGTCATATTGTGCTTTTGCTAATTCATTCGCTCTGACATGTTCGCTATCAGCAAGTAAATTGAGTGCCAAATTTTTCAGCGAACGTTTACCAGCGCTATGGGCATCTGGACGGAAAATTCCAGGTGTTTGATGCTGCTGATAAGCCCACAACCAATCATTTTGAAGATCTTTGGCCAATTGTCGTCGAACTTGACGGCGAGATTGATGAATACTTTGTGGATCAATCGAAGATACTTGTTCGTACAAATAGCTCTCAGCGGGTAAAGTGAAAATCAAATCTTTGAAAGCTGGATCTAGATTTTCATCTCGGAGAATGTCCCTGAATGCTGTAATAGTCTCTGAGTTGAGTCTTTGTTTTTTCAAAACACAATTCATGAATAATTTTTGCCCCGCTTCCCAGCGATTAAAGGGATCATCATCGGCTCGTAACAAATTGAGAAGTTGTCTTTCAGATTGTTCAAAATCCAGAATGATGGGTGCTGAAAAATTGCGATTAATCGATAAGGTGGGAGGCTTTTTGAGGCCTTTGAAAGTCAGTGCTTGAGACGCTTCAGTGAGTTCCAATAATTGCTCAGATTTCAATGCTTCAACTGTTTCGGTGGGGGTAAGTTCGGTCAGCAATTCACTTTCATCGCCAATTAAACGGAAGAGCAAAGGAATATGAAACGGTAATTTCTTGTCTTGACCTGGTGTGGCTGGGCAAGATTGAGTCAAGGTCACTTGGTAGCAGCCATCCTCGAATGATTCTTTCAAGTGAACGCGAGGTGTACCTGCTTGGCTATACCAACGTTTGAATTGGCTCAAATCTTTTTGATTAGCATCGGCCATGGCTGCGACAAAATCATCGCAGGTAACAGCTTGTCCATCATGGCGTTTGAAGTAGAGATCCATTCCCTTCCGAAATCCATCGCGCCCTAATAAGGTTTGCTGCATACGAATAATTTCAGCCCCTTTTTCATAAACGGTGACCGTGTAGAAATTGTTGATTTCTTGATAGCTGTCTGGGCGAATAGGGTGTGCCATGGGGCCCGCATCTTCTGGAAATTGCACCTGACGCAATAAGCGCACATCTTCAATGCGTTTCACAGCTCTGCCAGAATCCGAGCCCATTTGGTCGGCTGAAAATTCTTGATCTCTGAAGACGGTCAAACCTTCTTTGAGCGATAGCTGGAACCAGTCTCTGCAAGTGACTCGGTTGCCAGTCCAGTTATGGAAATACTCATGAGCCACTACGCTTTCAATGTTGCTGTAATCAACGTCACTGGCAGTCTCTGGGTTAGCAAGAACAAATTTGGTGTTGAAAATATTCAAACCTTTGTTTTCCATGGCGCCCATGTTGAAGTCACCCACTGCAACAATCATAAAGCGATCTAAATCTAGCTCTAAACCAAAGCGTTTTTCATCCCATTGAATGGACGCAATCAAAGAATCCATGGCGTGCTGGGTTTTATCTAAATCCTTAGGCTCAACCCATACTTGAAGTAACTTATCTTGACCTGATTGACTCTTGATTGTTCTCTCAATCGCTTGTAGCTTTCCAGCCACGAGTGCGAATAAATATGAAGGTTTTGGGAATGGGTCTTGCCAAGTGGCACTGTGCCAGCCATTGCCTAATTCCTCCTCTTTTATCAAATTACCATTTGATAAAAGAACTGGAAAATCATTTTTAATGGCGCGTAAGGTGACTTGATAGGTCGCCATGACATCAGGGCGATCCAGGAAATAAGTGATTTTTCTAAATCCCTCTGCTTCGCATTGGGTAAAGAAGTTGCCGTTAGAAACATACAAGCCCATCAATGACGTATTTTTGCTTGGGTCATTGGTGCTGGTGATGCTCAATTCAAATTCATGCGGTAACTTATGAAGGGTTAGTGTGTGTGGCGTAAGCTCATAATTACCAATAATTTCACCATTGATGCGAACACTGATGAGGTCTTGAGACTCCCCATGAAGCACTAAAGAGTGATTCTCCTCTTTGGTAGTTCTTTGAATCTTCATGCGATTGACCACCGTTGTTTTGGATGGATTTAACGCAATGTCTAAATCAACTGATTTGATTTGATACGCAGGTGCTTGATATTCGCTTCTGAAAAATGTGATGGGTGTTTCTGTTTTGGCCATGAAAGATCTTTTCGCTGATTAATAGTCCAACAATAAGGTGGCGACACCGATTGCAATAAAAATGATGGCGGCAATGCTGTGTACCCATTTAATTGGTAAGGCGCGCGTGAATTTTTTACCTAGCCAAACAGCTGGGGCATTTGCTAGCATCATGCCCACGGTGGTCCCCATCACGACTGCCATCAAGTCATCATAGCGTGCCCCCAAAGCCACTGTGGCAACTTGGGTTTTATCGCCCATTTCAGCGATAAAGAACAATGAAGTGGTGATGGTAAAAACTTTCCAAGCGCTTTGTGTGGGCGGGGTGCTTTCATCACCGTCTAATTTGTCGGGTATCAGCAACCACAAACCCAGAGCAATAAACCCACCTCCCAAAATCCATTGCATCACTTGGGGGCTGATCCAAGAAGAAATGACGTTTCCCAAAAGTGCGGCCAGCGCATGGTTCAAAATGGTCGCTATAAAAATCCCAGCCACAATCGCCCAATGGTGCGTTTTGTACTTTGCGGCCAACATCAGGGATAAAAGCTGGGTTTTATCTCCAATTTCAGCCAAAGCCACGATGCTTGTGGCCAATAAAAAATAATTTAAATCCATAAAAATCAATAAGTTAATTACACATCTTGGATTTAGTTAAAAACTATCACAAAAATTAATAAATACAATTTAACTATCAATCTGTTTTAGACATAAACTACGTCTGTCTAGTTAGGTTGCTGTTTGTATTTAATCTTTATTAGACAAGCAGTAATCGTAACCGACTTATAAGTTCAATCTATCGATAGGAGTGAAAAATGCCAACATTAAAAGGTAGTAAGACAGAACAAAGCTTGAAAGACGCTTTTGCGGGTGAGTCAATGGCTAACCGCCGTTACTT
>JACCDJ010749509.1_pt1 | contig 18526 bp, 11 predicted proteins | sample 7444481 | NCBI WGS metagenome assembly JACCDJ01 (sample SAMN15323435, study PRJNA562643) | freshwater metagenome | isolation source: river surface water | place: USA:Blue River Watershed | collected 2017-08-15 | reverse complement strand
GAATGGCTCCCACCAATATTGAGTCATCCAAAAATAACCACCGTTTGAATAAAACATTCCAAATTCCTCCATAACCAATGAGTCAAATTTTGGAAAAAAAGAATTATAGAATATCGGTGAGTAATAAACACTATCCTTCAAGACTGATCCCACTTGCCTTTTCGCATTCTCTCCGAACCAGCATTGACCATCAATCTCTACCAGCCCATAATTTCTACCCTCATAAAATAAATTTGTCTGACCGTCACAACCACTGCGCTGGGAAGGTTCTCTGATTGAAATGGTGGTATCTATTAGGTGATAATCAAAACCTTCACATTCACAATTGGCATTGTACACATCTCCAAAAGTAAATTTCACGCCGTCATTACATGGTTGCCCGGGCCAGTGGCAACTGCCATCATCGATGACGGCATTGGCACTGTAATTACAGGCCTCTGATTTTGTACAACCCTTACCTCCATTCAAACCCACCAACTTTTCGCTTCCATCTGATAATTGAAAGACTAAATTTTGATTTGACCAATAAACCGTATCTATATAATTACCGGGTAAACCTGCATCTCCCACTTCTCCGGTATCCCCAACTTCTCCAACAACACCTTGATCTCCCGCATCACCTTGATCTCCTTGATCTCCAATTTCACCCTGAGGACCTTCATTGGCTTGGGCAGCGTAATAGGCATAAGGGACTGCACTGAATGTCTGAGAACCAAAAAAATCCAATGGTCCCCAACTATCTCCTACCTTTCTTGACATCTCGACCTTTAATGACAACGGCATTGACCAATCTATACTCTGCCAATTGCCTGTGGTAACCATTCCCTGAGAAACATTAAAACTCACCAATCCATATTCGTTTGACTTAACCCAATGCTCTTCCTGATAGACAACCTCATCTGAATTGCTATTATCCAAAATACCCACTAAAAAACGCAATGAGTCATTGGAGTCAACACCCGTTGCATCCATCACCACAGATTGAAATGGCAACTGAGCCAATGCTCCCATGTCCAAGACAAAAAACATTGAAATAATCGTAAGTTTCTTTAGGATCACCATCGCTCAAATATAACAAATCCATGATAAGCTTGGTATACCAAAAATCGCACTCATCGGAACTTATTCTATCGCATTTTCATTACATTTGATAGCAACCAAAAATCACCATTGGCATGAAAAATACTACCCTCGTTATCCTTCATATTTTTATCAGCTTTCTTTCCTGGAGCCAATCCATCGATCCACAAAACTATTTCCCCATTTTCGAAGACCAATTCAATAACAACAGAAACGTTTGGATGAACAACGGAAGATCTGCCCAAGACCTCTCCCAAATTGAAAATGGCGCCTATCACCTGGAATGCTATTTAACGGATGATGGTTGCACCCAATGGTGGCCTCATTTCGACCTGGAATCCAACAGAGATTTCGTCATCTCCTTCGAGCTGCAATGGTTAAACCCTTCTGAGCCCGTTAGCTTCGATTTTGAAATGGGTGCTGACTTGAATGAGACTCAATCCTACGCTTTTGGCCTGCGCTCCGATGGTTACTTCCAATTCAGTCAATTCGCAAACAACGAATGGAAGGACATTATTCCACTCAAGGCATGTTCATCATTATCCGCTAACAAAAAAAATAAAATTGGCATAAAGAAAATCGGTTCATTGTTGTCATTCTTTATCAACGATGTGCAGGTCCATCAATCGCCTTTCGGTGATTTTCAAGGTGATCGGTTCGCTTTCGTGCTCTGGGGAAAACAACAAGTATGGATAGACAATGTAAAAGTGGGATACCTGCACAACCTAACTTCTCTTATCCAAATGGATGTGCAAGAAAAAATCAATGATTGGCAGAAAAAAGATGAGTTTGAAAAAACCATGGATTACGAAAACCGCGTAAACGAAAGATCCCGAGAGAAAAAAATTATTGAATTTCAAGACAACACCATTGCCCGTTATAAAATCCTCCAAGCCAGATGTACAGATTTCAGTGACATCACCATTGGCGCGTACGACGCCGACAATGAATCCTATCTACTGAGCTCAAAAACACTCGGGCCACTGATTGTTTCTGTGCCGCTCACCGATGCTCCTTATTTCAAAAATAACTTTTCCAATCTTCAATTCAGAAACCCCGATTTTTATATCAAAGACAATCAATTCAAACTGGCGTATTTTGACATTATAGGGCCCAATGGCCGAAAGTTTTTCTTTGACAGCAAAGAGAAATTGACCTACGCCAACACCAACATCTCTTATTCTTTTCAGGACATTGAGTTAAAAGTAAACAATCAAGAAAACATTGGTCAAACCACCATCATTGAAGAAAATATCAGCTACGGAAAATCCGATGTCGATGTCAACATTCCAAAGAGTGAAAAAAACAATGCCCAAACTTTTGCCGTTGTCATTGGCAATGAACAATACGCCAAAGAGATCAAAGTGGACTTTGCATTGAATGACGCGCGAATTTTCAAACAGTATTTGGAAAAAACCATGGGCATTCCCAGCAACAACATCCAACTCTTGGAAAACGCTACTTTCGGGCAGATTTTGGATGTCTTAAAATGGTTGACAGACATCACCAAAGCCTATCAGGGAGAAGCCAGCATCATTTTCTATTATGCAGGACACGGCGTGCCCGATGAGCAAACAAAAAGTGCTTATCTACTTCCGGTGGATGGCAACTCCCAAAACACACTTTCCGCCATCAAATTGGATGAGATCTATGGGCAACTTTCTGCTCATCCCACACAATCTACCGTAGTATTCTTGGACGCTTGTTTTAGTGGATCCGCCCGCTCAGATAGCCAAATGCTCGCCAAAGGACGCGGTGTCAAAATCAAACCCAAATCAGAAGCATTAACGGGAAATTTGGTCGTCTTCAGCGCCACAACAGGAGACGAAACGGCACTGCCTTATAGCGAAAAACAACATGGAATGTTTACCTATTACTTGCTCAAAAAAATGCAGGAGACACGTGGAAATATTCAAATGGAAGAGCTAACCAACTATGTTCAAAAACAGGTAGCACAGCAATCTTTGGTCATCAATAAAAAACCCCAGAATCCGCAAGTTCAGTCCAGTTTGGAATTTTCCGAAGATTGGAAAAAAGTAAAGCTGAAATAAATCGGTTTTGTCCAAAAAAAAAACAGAGCTTAAGCTCTGTTTCTTTTCGATTCTTTCAGTACCCAGAGTGGGAATCGAACCCACACATCACGAGGATACACGATTTTGAGTCGTGCGCGTCTACCAGTTCCGCCATCCGGGCAATTCCTTCCATTGAAGGAGTGCAAATATAATCAATCTTTTCTTTCCTCGCAAATAACCAACGAATTTCCTCCGACCCATACCTGATATCGTCCGTCTCCGTTGGTAATGGGCCACCAACGCAAGTTCATTTTCAACCCCTTTTTCCACTCCTCACGATCCAACATGCCGACCTTCCAAGCATCTTGAACGCGCTCAATTTGTCTCACCGCTGTTTTACTACCCACCCAATGCCTTTGATCCTTTTGCAATGGTGTATTATATACGTGATCATTATACTGTACTTGGATTCCAGCCCCTTTTCGATAACACACAAACGAGGGTCCCAACTCGTCCATATTGACTTCCTGCGCTTTGGGAACCATCAACACCTCAACGCATTGACCTGTTGTATCAAAACGCAATAAATAAATTTCCATGTAATACTCCAAGTACTGAACAATACCCGGAGACATGGTTGTCCATCGATCATTGTTTCGGACAATCTCCCGAAAATAATAATCCTCTCCGTATATCCAAAAACCATCTTTGGTTGGCAAATACCCCTTCAATATCCACTCCTGATTGCCTTCACTGGGGTAGTTCAACGTCGAAACTTTCTGAGATACCACCTCCCTCTTTGCTGTATCCAATTCATAAGTTATCCAACCTGCAATCTTTTCATTACCTGCCTGACTATACAGACCATAACAAATCATTCCTCTATCCCCCTCTCTAAAAAAAGCTTCTCGAACCACGCGGTCGCCCAATACCAAATCCCACTGTTTCAACTTCGTTTGCTCAATGTCAAAATAATACAACACATTCTGTGTCCAAATTGTCTGGTCTTCTTTGGGTTCCATTTGCCGATTGTTGCCTGTCATCACAATGACATTTCCGCTAGAATCAATGGTCCACCGCTCCACCTCATTGTGATCTCCCCAACGGTCCACTTTCCAATTCATTTGATTATGCACCTTCCATGTCTCACCAGATAGCCTAAAAACAAAATGCATCAACTCCTTAGTGGCGTAAAGCACACTTTGCGAAAAAATAACCAAGGTGTTCCCATTGACCCGACAATTCAGCGATGGTGTTCTATTCTTGTATGAATAAGCTGAAGCAAATATCACTTCTGGTTTCGTCCATCCACTCAATGAATCCATGGTTGTATTCCACAACAACAAGCTATCAGCAGCTTCCTTGAACTCTGCGTAAAACAAATGCAATCTTCCACTCACTACTTCTACACCAATGTACCGACAATCATCATTCCATAAGTACGGAAAATGTTTGCCATTGCTCATGGCCATGGCCCTAATGTATCGGACATCATGCGCGCGATTGCCAAAAGTGGAAACAAAAAAAGTTTGAGAACTGTCCTCAATAAAGAAATAAGAATCGGCCAATCTCTCACCTGGTTGAATACCTACCACGCGTTGTCCCAGAGCGCAACTGCTCAGGAAAAACAATCCAAGTGAAAGCGCACTAGTGCGAAGTAATCCACCTAAAGATATCCATGCCATTGCCATAAAGCATTAAACCCAACAACAGCACCATTCCGATCATTTGCGCCACCTCCATGATACGCTGAGATGCCGGGCGACCTGTAATCATTTCCCATAACAAAAACATCACATGTCCTCCATCCAATGCAGGAATGGGGAGAATGTTCATGAAAGCCAAAATCAATGAGATAAATGCGGTACGCTCCCAAAACATGGCCCAGTTCCATTCCTCTGGAAACAACTTAGCAAATGTCGCAAAGCCACCTACTTGCTTTGCTCCTGAGGCTGAGAAAATAAATTTCAGTTGTGAAGCATAATCTTTTACCGTCTCCCAAGCTTCTGAGACACCTGCAGGAATGGCCTCTAAAAATCCGTAATCCCGATTAACATAGGTGAAATACTTATCGGGTGACTTGGGCGCAAATCCAATGGTTCCTTCGGCTGTTACTTGGGGAGTAATGGTCATCCACTTCCCCTGGCGATACAATCCGACTTGAACAGGTTTGTCAGGATGTGACTTCAAATATTGCTGAATCGCTTGAAAATACAACAACGTATCACCATCTAAACTCACCAACGAATCGCCTTTCATCAAACCGGCATCCGCTGCTGGAGTTCCTGCGATAACAGTATCGACTACACAAGGAATGCGGGGTGTAAAAGGCATCTTCACACCTTGATCCACCATCATCTGTCCCAATTCTGTTGGGAGTGGAATTTGAACCTCTGCTCCATTGCGAATCACGGTTGCTGTTGTTGGTTTATTTAACAACATCCATTTGGGAATATCTGTATAACTGCTCGGCGTCTGACCATCCAATGCGATAACACGATCGCCCTCGTGAAAGCCAATGGACATCATCAATGAATCGCAATGCACACCGTAAGTAATGTTTTGAACGGGCAATTCATCTTTACCCCAATTGGCCAATACCACCGCATACAATATCATACCAACAATTACATTCACCACAACTCCACCAACCATGACAATTAAGCGCTGCCAAGCTGGCTTGCTTCTGAACTCCCAATCTTCCGCAGGCTTGGACATCTGCTCCTTGTCCATGCTTTCATCAATCATTCCCGCAATCTTTACATAGCCACCCAAAGGCAACCAACCAATGCCATACTCAGTGCCTCCCACTTTCTTTTTGAAAATGGAGAACCACGGGTCAAAAAACAAATAGAACTTCTCAACGCGTATCTTAAATAATTTGGCTGGAAGGAAGTGCCCTCCTTCATGGAGAATAATCAAAAGGGATAAACTCAAAAACAGTTGCAATGCTAACATCATGACTTTCTAAGATTGAGGGGTAAAGGTACGCTGATATGCCTTTGTATAACGCAAAACATATTTGCCAAAAACATCAAATTCCAAATTCACAGTGCTTCCAACTTGTATAAATTGAATATTGGTATGGGCGTATGTGTAGGGGATAATACAAACCGAAAAACGATTGGGCTGACTATCTACCACCGTTAAACTGATGCCATTAACGGTTACACTTCCTTTTTCGATGGTCATCCCATCCTCTGAAGGCTGGTGCGCAAAAGTATAGGTCCAACTTCCTCCCTGTTCTTCCACAGCAACACATGTGGCCGTCTGATCTACATGCCCTTGAACCATGTGTCCATCCAACCTGCCGTCCATCTTCATTGCGCGCTCCAAGTTTACAACATGACCCACTTGCCAAGTCTTAAGATTGGTCTTATTCAAGGTCTCATGAATGGCTGTGACCACATATTGTTCGGTCTCTAAGGCAACAACAGTCAAACACACTCCATCATGCGCGATAGATTGATCTATTTTAATTTCTTGTAAAAAAGGACAACTCACCGCAAAATGCACATTGGTACCTTCTAAAGTGATCTTTTCAATTCTACCCAACGCCTCAACGATTCCTGTAAACATAATTATGGTTTTATGGTATCTATTTGACCGCCAACTAAGTGAATAAATCCACTGCGGTTATAGGGAATAAGCCCTTCCAGGGTAATGGGATAAATGGTGATGGTATAATAAAATACGCCATCCTGGCAAAGCTCTCCGGATTGCTGATCCACCCCTGACCAATCAATGGATGGATTTTCTGTTGCATAGACCAAACTACCCCAACGGTTAAAAATCTTCATCTCCACATGATCAATGGATCGATAAGGATAGGCCTGATACCAATCATTGGACGCATCTCCATTGGGTGAATACACATTGGGTAAATCATAGAAAGGACAATTGTCTACGCAAATAGAATCGGAAAAAGCACTCTCATTCTGTTGATACTGCCCATTGGGCCAGAGATTCAACGAATCCAATGCAGTTACAACATAACATCCTGCAATGCTATTGCCACTGCTGTCTGCATTGACCATGTATACCGTATCCATTGGATCGTCAAAAGTAGCCACCAACTCATAAGCCAATCCCCTAACAGGCGTATAGTACAATCGGTATCCTGTAACGTCGTCTGCACAGCTGGGTCGGTTCCAATGCAGCGTCATTTGAGGTATCAAGCAATCGGCCTCATACCGCAGACTCGGAGGGCATGGAGGTTCTTGATCATACGGCTGAGCACAGGATTCTTGCGACCAATTGATCAAAGGATCTTTGATGGTTGGATTACCATAAGTCCCTATCGTTTTCACCACATAACAATATGGCTTGTTGTTGACCAAACCCGTATCGACAATTGTAGCCACTGTTGTATCTAAAAACAACACAAAGTCGAGATCACCTTCAGCCTTTCGAAAATATTGATAGCGAATATTGTCCCAAGGAACATCCTCAACCACGGATACGCTCATCGCATTGTCCAATGGGGTTAAGCTCATCCATGGACTCATGGCATCATTGGAAAAACCAACAGAAAAGTCATCAGAAAGCAACTCAACCCGATAGCGATTGCTCACCCCAATGGTATTGATGTTTTCATGAACATATAAAGTATCCAAAGTCATAAAATCTGCCGAAACAACACTGGACCAAATCAAATTCTCCGCAGCCGTTCCTGCCACACGGTGATACAATCGGTACTGATATGGTCCAGGATATTGTAGGGTATTGAGTTCCGAAGGAGGGGACCAAGAAACAGTATCAATACCCAGATCAAAGGATGTCTCTGCCACGGAGACTTGCGTCACAACCGGAACCTCTTTGGCCAGCTGGGCGCACACTTCATCACTCGCATAACTCAAAGCTCCATCCGGCCATCGGGCAACAACCATGTAGCAATAATTGGCACCGAAATTCACATTCTCATCCAAATACACATCGCTGTTCACATTGGGTATGGTGGCAATCAACTCATAACCGGTGTAGGCTGGAACGCCCAATTCGCAATTGGCTGGATCAAAACCAAACAATCCATTTCGGCGATAAATGAGATAATCCACTTGTGTTCCTTGATACTCAGAAAAAATGGGGGAACACGCATGAGGACTCCATGAAACCTCGATTGAACTATTGATTGGATTAGCAGCTGGATTCAGAACCTCCGGCGCCACGACCGTAATCATCATTGTTTCAATAAAAGACAAATTCACATATCCATCGTCTGTCGCTTGAAAGGTCATCTGATAAGGCTGGTAACGGATCTCCTCACACAAGGGCTCCCATGAAAAAACATAGGAACTGGGATTGAAGGTGGCAGGATGAGCCACGTTGGTTAAAGGCCCGCCAAATGCTTGAAGCGTTACATTGTCACCATTGGGATCGGATACAGCCAACTGAAACCAGATATCATCTCCAGCCGTGACACATTTGTCGGCAATGGGCTGAATGATGGGAGGAATGTTGTTACAAGTTACAACAGTAATTTGCATGTCGCGGATGACATAGCCAATCAACACCCCATTTCTGTACTCCGAAATTTTGATGGCGATATTGTATTCACCAGCCAGTAAAGGGACGGACCAAAGTACATCGCCCGTCTGTGCATTGATGGTGAACAAATCAGTCGTTTCTGCGGTCACTTCATTGGGCAGTTCCCATGCGGGTATATCGCCCAAACTGAGGGCTAGCCCATCCTCACCCAAGCAAGGAACCAATGCATAAGAAAGAGAATCACCATCTGGATCATAAGCCGCCGGATTGTGCATCCACATCTGATAAATACACGCTTCCTGGGTAGGGGGATTAAGCAATTGAACCGAATTGTTGTGACCCAATCCTGGACTAATCACCAATTGCGTTTGTATTCCAAAAACCTGCTGAATGGAGTTGGTGATGTTCATGACACCCCCATTTCGGTTGGGATCCTCTACACGCAGATTGTAAATGCCTGGACCAGCATAAGTATGGTAACCAAAGTACTCATTCCGCTTGGCGTCCGTATTGGGATAGAACAATTCGGCGGATCGGGATAAACTGTCCAAATCAGTATCGATAATATCCTCGGGTTCATCGCCCCAATAAATTTTCAACCACGGACGATCAGCCGGTGCCGATACTTTGGTGATGGTAATGATGGTAACCTTATAGGTGTATCCAGATACATGCTCATAAATGATTTCTCCCGCGCGATTGTGCGTTGCCCAACCCTCCAAGGCCAGCAACAAGGAAAACAATAACGCTATGTATCTTATACGACTCACCTTACGAAGTTAGGGGCATTACCTTTTTTTTATTCACCAGACACAACGATTTTAGATTGATTAACACCCGACGTTGTTTGCCATTGCAACCAATACAATCCATTGTTCCATTGAGAAACATCAATGGATCCGCTTTGTTCTCCATTAACATTCCAATTACCCATACATTTTCCGGTTGCATCAAAACACAATATGCTCTGAACTCCTTTCCCCCTCCATTGGACTGCATCACGCGCAGGATTTGGATAACATTGAATACTTGCCACACCAACCTCTTGGACAGCATTGGTCTCTGATAACTGAACACAGTAATCTTCAAATTCCCCGTAACTATAAGTTCCGCATGGCTCAGGCACCTCACCTGTGCCGAACAGACCATAATAGGTCATCCCTACGCGCAGTCTTACACTTCCCAAAGTTGCATCATTGGGAACAGCAAAACTACCGGTAACTGTACTCGTCGAGGCCAGTCCTGGGTCAAAAATCAATTCATCTGCTGTCCAATCACCGTCACCATTCCAATCCATCCAAGCTTTGCAATATTCGTTGTAAGAAAAACCACCAAAGCCTGGTGTAACTGAAATGGTATAAGTCTGACCAAGGATCATATCGGTTGTTACCCCTGTATAATCCCCATAGCCACCATCAGAAGCAGTGCTGTTGTTGATGTTGGCCACTGTAACATTGGCAATCCATTCTCCCGATGCGTCGTTGGTTCCTGCGTCGCAGGTGGTAACCTCTTGACAAGTTGCACAACCCAAGGTAGTAAATGCTACCGATCCCACAGGAGATCCGTTATCAACGCAAATGGAGGATACCGATGCGGTGTAAGGCGTGCAGGCCATCAATCCATCAAAAGCAATGGTGGTCTGATCAGTCTCATAAGTTCCTATCACACTGGTCCCCTGTATCAACAATATCGTATAACCTGAAGCAGCCAAAACTGGATTCCAAGCGATTACCGCCAAATCCGATTGGGTATTGGTCACATTAATATACGTGGGATTAACACAACAACCATCGGTTGTAAAATATTGCAACGAAGACCAATCACTCATTAAGGTGTCACAAATGGTTCTCAATTGGTATTCATAGTTTGAACAAAACATCAAATTATTCAAGGTCACACTTTGCTCCTGAATATCGGTAACACTGCTCCAGTTCAAATCTCCTTGCACTCGGTATTGTATCTCAAATGGCCCTGACCCAATGCTACTCCATGTAATCATGCGATCTGCAGATGCAGGCACAGGCAAATCTGAAATTGAAAAAGGAGCTGGACAATCCCCAGTGACACATTGACCGAGAATTAAATTCAAACTGTTATTGACATTTAATCTACCGCCAGTCAAGACCTCACCTACCAAATTGTTCACCGGATCTACGCCAGACAAAATATAATTCTTCACCATGGCTGCAGCTTCAGAGGGATTGGCATGGGCAATTTGTGCCAAAGATTGACAAGGGGCCGAATACATCAAAGCCACCGCTCCCGCAACGCATGGACTGGCAAAAGAAGTTCCCGAGCTTGCGCTATATCCGTTATTACCAGCCATCATCACTGATTCACCAGGTGCACCCAAATCAATATGCGTTGTACCATAACCACTAAAAGTTCTGACATCTGAATTGTTGGTAGCAGTAACGGATATCAAATAATCACTGGGGCAAGTAGTGGGCATATCACCGACATTGTCGACATTGACATTGTTATTGGCTGTTGCTGCGCAACTCAAAATACCATAGTGACCCAAGGTATCGTACATGGCGCACCACAGCGGATAATTGTTCGCCGCTGCATTGTCCACTCCCCACGAACTGTTGGTCACCACCACAAAAGCACCTTGAGCTCCGTTTGTACTGTTGTACAACTGTCGCATCACCAGAGGATAGGTATAAGCGGCAATGGCATTGGCCTCTGAAATTCCACCCATTTGAACCTGCATCAATTTAACATCCCAGTTGACTCCCGCCACGCCGATGCCATTGTTCCCTTTTGAACCAATCATGCTGCTCACTTGGGTTCCGTGATTACCATTCGAGAAATTATCTGTATTGTTGCTTACATTCCAACCATCATAGTCATCCACATAACCATTGTTGTCATCATCAATGCCATTACCTGCGATTTCTTGACTATTGACCCAATGGTTGGGAAGAATGTCTTCTTGATCCCATTTCGAGCCTTGCGTTTCCACAATACAGGCCACGATCTCATCTCCCAGTGGCGTTAATCCACCTGTAGTAATGTCCCAAGCCAATTCACTATCGATGTCATTGTCTTGAGGATCAATGTGGTGCCATTGGTTACCGAAAATCGGATCGTTGGGCGTCAATCGATCTTCCAACAAGTGATTGAATTGGGCCGCTTGCACCATGGATAGCTTCTGACAAAACCGCAAAACTTCATCTTCTGATACGCCCTCCCATTCCCAGGTAAACAGGTGAACACGCATGGGTTGAGAAATCGACTCTTTCCATCTAAAATTTAAAACGCTTCCCAGCTGGGCGTGGACTTCAGAAACCACCTCTTGGGGTTCTCCCCACTTAGCCAATTGAATTAAAATTTGCTTCTGCACATGGTCTTGACCCATCATGGGGAGCGCCAAAGCACAACATAAAATGACAAAAAACTTTTTCATTGTTTGATAAATATTCTTTTTACCCGATTTGATATTCCTGTCAAAATTTCATAAGAAATGGTTCCACACCAAGAAGACAACTCATGAATCGATATATTGTTTCCAAAAATTTCTACTTCATCTCCCGCAGCAACATGGATTCCAGTGGTATCTATCATGGTCATATCCATGCATACCCTTCCGATAATCGGACAGCGGGTTCCGTTAATCAATACCTTACCTAATCCATTGCTCAACATCCTGGGCAATCCGTCGGCATAACCCACGGGTATTACTGCCAATTGCATTTCTCTTTGGGCTACATCGCTTCGGCCATATCCAATCGACTCACCTGCGCGCACCGTTTTCACCTGCGACACATGGGTCTTCCATTCACAAGTAGTCTTTAAATGCAACTGTACTTTCTCGCTAGCGGAAGATCCATATAAGCCAATTCCCAATCTGACCATATCCCACTGGGCAGCAGGCCAACGCTCAATGGCGCCTGAATTGGCCGCATGCGCAATAACCTGCGGATTAATCCGTCTGGCCTTTAAAACTATTTCCTCAAAAATAGCCAACTGTCTTTCTGTAAAATCATCGTGTTGACTGTCTTCACTCGCAGCGAGATGGGTCAATACAGAGATCAAATGAATGTCGTGACGTTCTTGTAAAATGGCTTGAAACGCTTCCCATTCTTCTGGCTCAATGCCCAATCTCCGCATTCCAGTATCTACCTTTAAGTGGACACCCAAAATTCTATTGGGATCGATCGCATCCTTGTGCATGAGCATTTCTCTAAATGCAATCAAAGAAAAAACTTCGGGCTCCAAATGATAATCCAGCAATGCCTTAACGCTTTGTTGTTCTGGATTCATGATCATGATGGGCAATGAAATTCCCGCTTTTCGCAAGGCCACTCCCTCGTCCACATACGCCACGCCAATGTAATCGACATGTTGGAAGGCTTGTGATTGCGCAATGCCGATCGCACCCAATCCATAAGCATCAGCCTTGATCATCACCATCAACTTCACATTGGGTTGCAGTAGAGATCGATAGTGATTCAAATTGTGCTGAATCGACTCCAAATTTACTTCTAATCGGGTCAAATGATTCTTGGCTTGCAATCGGTGAACGATTTCCTCAAACTTGCTGCTTCTCGATCCCTTGATGAGGATCACGCGTTGGTTCCAACTGTATCGCTTCAGGTTATCCAAAAATTCCATCACATCGGAGTATACCTCTGCCCATGGAGTTTCCAAAAGACTCCATTTCTCACCAATCAAAAAAACTTTATCCCATCCGTAGGCCCTTACCTCATTTAGAACAGCCGCATTCTCCTCCTGACTTTCTTGCGGGATGTCGGACAAAATCAAAACATGGGGCTGTTCTTTTTGCAATCGCCAAACATCCTGCATCGCCAATTTCAATGACGAAACATCGAAAGAATAGGCGTCATTGATCAGTACCGAATCATCCAATCCTTCCAATTGCTCCATGCGCATGTCCAAGGCGGAAAGCGCGTCAACATTAGACAACACATGATCCAAGGGAACACCCAATTCCAATGCTGTAGCAACCGCCGTCATGGCGTTGCAACTTTCAATGGACGAAGAAAATGGGAAAGAAATCACAAAGTGCTCTCCTTTCCAATTTACCTCTGCCTGTTGCGAACTTGAAGCATTCAGCCACCGCACATTCCATATGCAATCATCGCCATTCCCCCAATATCGGGCTGAATCACCCAAAGGAATGGCGCGAGGGGAAACTACAGGAATTGACTTTTGGAACAACTTCATCTTTTCGTTTAGCAGTGATTCAGCATTACTAAAATGGGACAAATGTGCATGACCCAAGTGCGTGAAAACACCGAGGGTAGGTTGAATCATCTCAAACAAACGCTCCATTTCTCCGGGCATTGAGATTCCTGCCTCAATGATGGCCAATTGATGTTGGTCATTCAATTGCAACAAGGACAAAGCAACCCCCAATTGAGAGTTGTAACTTCTGGGACTGCGACAAATGTTGAAATGTGCACTGCACAATTGATTCAACCACTCTTTTACCATGGTTTTCCCATTGCTACCCGTTATTCCTACTACAGGAATATCGTAGCGCTGTCGGTGAAATTTGGCCAATGTTTGCAATGCGCCGATCACATCGTTGACCAACAACTGGGCACATTTCAGCCCTTGCACTTCTCGCTCTACAACTGCACCTACAAGCCCCAATTCAGCCGCTGTTTGAACAAAATCGTGACCATCAGCGAGATTGGTTTTTATAGCAAAAAATAGCGTTCTGTTGGGAATTCCAATTCGTCTCGTGTCGATTGAAAACTCACTGACCCAGGCCTCATCATCACCGATGATGGAAGCCCCAATAATCTTTGCAATATCTTTCAGGGAATATCCCATCATGACTCATTGGTCTTTTTATTTTTCATGCGCTCTTGAAAAGCCTGACGAGAAAGTGGAACATATTTGTCTTTCTCTCCCAATTGCACCAAACTTTCTTCGTCTGAGAAACGGTACGAATGATTGGCCAATTCCCCTGTATCCACACAAATTGCGTGTACTTTGGTAACATATTCGGCAATGGCCAATAATTGGGGCATGGGACCAAAGGGCCTTCCCAGATAGTCCATATCCAAACCAGCGACAATCACACGAATTCCCTCATTGGCCAAATGATTGCACACTTCAATGATGCCCTCATCAAAAAACTGGGCTTCATCAATTCCAACAACATCGACATCTGCGGCCAAAAAGGGTATTTGTGAAGAATGCGGCACCGGAGTCGAACGAATGGACGTTCCTATGTGACTAATGACTTGATCATCGCTGTATCGCGTATCCAAGGCCGGTTTAAAAATCTCCACTTTTAATTTGGCAAACTCTGCTCTGCGCATGCGGCGAATAAGTTCCTCCGTTTTTCCACTAAACATAGAGCCGCAGATCACTTCGATCCAGCCCTTTGTTCTCCCTCTATTGGAACCATTCTCCAAAAACATAGCTTTCAAAGGTAGCACAAAATTGACTGGGATTTTGTAGGTTTGTGGTCCAATTAAGAATTGATTATGGGTCGCATATTTGAGAAAAGAAAGCACAAAATGTTTGCCCGATACGACAAGATGGCCAAGGCCTTTACGCGTATCGGAAAGGAAATTGCCATGGCTGTAAAATCCGGTGGTCCTGATCCCGCATACAATCCCCGATTGAGACAATGCGTGATCAATGCCAAAGGTGTTAATATGCCCAAGGACCGTGTAGAAGCAGCCATCAAGCGTGCAGTGAGCAAGGACGCCAGCAACTATGAGGAGGTGGCATACGAAGGATATGGGCCATTTGGGGTACCCATTTTTGTAGAGACCGCAACCGATAATCCGACGAGAACAGTGGCCAACATCCGCATGTACTTCAATCGAGGAGGCGGTCAAATGGGCAACAGTGGATCATTGAGTTTTGTATTTGATCGCAAAGGTGTTTTCCGCTTGGATCCAAGTGCTCATGCCTCTTGGGAAGACCTAGAAATGGAATTGATCGACCATGGCTTAGAAAGCATGGAACGCGACGAAGAAGAAGTAGTACTATACACCGCTTTTGGTGATTTTGGCAATATGTCCAAAGCTTTAGAGGACATGAACATCACACCCAAGAAGGCAGGTTTGGAGCGCATTCCCAATAGCTTTGCCGAGCTCAATGAAGAACAAACAGATGCCATTTTGGAATTGGTAGAAAAGATTGAAGAGGACGATGATGTGCAAGCGGTTTATCACAATTTGAGGTAGGGAAACCAACCAGAATATTTTTCAAAGGGGGCTTGCCCCCTTTTTTCATCTCCATTATTTTTTGATAACCCCCATACAAACAACTTATCTTTGTGGGCTTCATCATTCGAACATGAAGCAAATCACCTCAGCCCTTATCTCTGTTTTTGACAAAACAGGTCTCGCGCCCATCATCCAGGAAATGCACCGTCTGAATATTCAGATGTACAGCACAGGCGGAACCCAAAAATTCATTGAAGAAATGGGCATCCCCGTCACTCCCGTGGAGGATGTCACCCACTTTCCAGAAATACTAGACGGACGCGTAAAAACCTTGCACCCCGCTGTTTTTGGAGGAATATTGAACAGAAGAAATCATGATGGAGACAAGCTGCACGTTGCACAACATGGTATTCAACACATTGATTGCGTCATTGTGGATTTGTATCCATTTGAAAAAACATTGGCTGCAGGAGCCTCACATGAAGACATCATTGAGAAAATTGATATTGGAGGAATTTCATTGATTCGCGCTGCTGCCAAGAATTACAACGATGTTGTTATTGTTCCATCGGTTCATCAATACAGTGATTTACTCAGTGTATTAAAAGACAACGATGGAAAAACTGATGTGTCTTTTAGGCACCGCATGGCTGGTCAAGCTTTCCAGGTTTCTTCTCACTATGACAGCAAGATATTTGGCTATTTTGATCAACATCAAAACAGCGCTCTAAAAGTTTCCGAAAATCAATCCACTCCGCTGCGATATGGAGAAAACCCTCATCAAAAAGGATGGTTCTTTGGAGATCTACCCGGCTTCTTTGAACAATTGAACGGAAAAGAATTGAGCTACAACAACCTGCTGGATGTAGATGCAGCTGTTGCTTTGATGAGCGAATTCAAAGAGGATGCGCCAACATTTGCCATCTTAAAACACAACAATGCCTGCGGTATCGCAACAAGGTCAACACTTCATGAGGCTTATGAGGTTGCCTTGGCTTGTGACCCTACCTCTGCCTTTGGAGGTGTATTGATTGCCAACCGCAATATCGACCTAGACACCGCTGAAAAAATTCATTCTTTATTTTGTGAAGTCGTTATAGCACCCGGATTTGATGAAAATGCAATTGGCTTATTAAAAGGAAAAGCCAATCGTATTTTATTGATTCAAAAACAAGAACGCGCCAAAGGAATACAATTGCGCTCTGCGCTCAATGGCATTTTGGTTCAAGAAGCAGATAACAGCATGGAAAATGCAGCAGACATGAAAACGGTCACAGAAAAAAGTGTTTCACCTGAACGGTTAAGTGATTTGATTTTCGCCAACAAAATTGCCAAGCACACCAAAAGCAACACGATTGTATTGGCCAAGAATGGACAATTGTTGGCCAGTGGAACGGGGCAAACATCTCGGGTTGATGCATTAAAACAAGCCATTGAAAAAGCCAATGCTTTTGGATTTGATTTGAATGATGCTGTGATGGCCAGTGATGCTTTTTTCCCATTCCCGGACTGTGTTGAAATTGCTTTCAATTCCGGAGTAAGGAGTGTCATTCAGCCCGGAGGATCCATCAAGGACGATCTATCCATTGCCTATTGCAACCAGGTGGGAATGGCCATGGTGACCACTGGAGTAAGGCATTTCAAGCACTAGTTCAATGACTAGTGCTGAACCACCCAGCGCTGAGAAGTCGAAGCATTGCCATCAACAATGCGAAGAATATATGCGCCATTGGCAAATTCATTTGCATTGAGGAACACTTGACCATTTTTGGTTTTCATACCAACACGCTTCATCAATTGACCATTGGAATTCCATACTTCAAAGGTAGCATTGGAATTCATCAAGGCATATTGCACGGTGACCATACCGGATGAAGGTTGAGCACCAATGACTTTCAAATGCAAACCTTCGTTATTCTCTTCTACTCCTGCTGTACAATCCGCGTCTACACAAAACACGACAGCTTGCTCTGCATAATCTCCCATATTGCCATCAACATAAAAACGGTAATTGATGGTGGTCACTCCAGCGTTCCCTTCGGGCAGGTAATGCGCATAAAAAGTATGATTGGTATCCCCTGGTGCGATGGTTTGAGCCAAGATCGACACCGTTGTTGCAGCATCGTAACAAACACCCCAACAAAAATAATTGGAGCTTCCAACAACCTCATTGATGATTTGTCGACGTGCCTTCAGGGAAACCGGGCTTGCACTCAAATTGATCACTCCCCAATCCGCTTCCAGCTCGCCAGTAGGCAGATTAGACAGTGTTCCTTCAACCAAAGAGACTGGATAATCGAATCCAACACTTTGAGCATTTAGTCCGAAAGCAGCGAAAATCGCAGCGAAAAAGAGCAATTTTGATTTCATTTTTCAAATGTAGAAAAAAGCCATGTTAAAAATAAATGAGATTAACATTAAAAAAAGAAATGAGCAAAGAAAATTCTTTGTATTTTCGGCGCAACCTAAAAATTATTTCAATGAAAAAAATTTTACTAATGTTGGTGGCTGTCTATACTTCAGCCCTCTCTTATGCGCAGCTCGCAGATGGAGCACACGCAAATGACTTTACTGTAACCGATCAATTCGGTGTTGAACACAATTTGTACAGCTACTTGGATCAAGGTATGACTGTCATTTTGGACATTTCTGCTACTTGGTGCGGTCCATGTTGGATGTATCACCAATCAGGTACTTTGGATGAGTTGTACATGATGCACGGTCCTGCTGGAGCTCCTGGTGTTGATGCTGCTACGACAAATGACGTAATGGTTATTTGGGTTG
>JACCDJ011199773.1_pt1 | contig 18530 bp, 28 predicted proteins | sample 7444481 | NCBI WGS metagenome assembly JACCDJ01 (sample SAMN15323435, study PRJNA562643) | freshwater metagenome | isolation source: river surface water | place: USA:Blue River Watershed | collected 2017-08-15 | reverse complement strand
GTCTTCATATCAAACAATTTATTAAAAATATTCATCAGTTCATTGACTACAAATGTCTTTTGTTCAGGATACCGTACATCGTACTCGAGCATGTTGAGTCCCATTGGTCGTGCAGTGTATGCAGGGTCAAAATAAATCACATCATCAATACGCTCAGCAGGAACATACGATAAAATATCTTGAATATCTGTACCGTGTGGATCAATGTAACACACGCCATGACCCGCCTTGATATCCTGCGCAATCATGTTTTTCATAATTGTCGTCTTGCCCGTACCCGTCTGACCGACAACATATAGATGACGCATGCGGTCTTCATCGGAGAAATGAATAGTGGTGTCTTTTCCACGATAACTATTGACCCCAAGTACAACACCCTCTGGTGCAATATCCATTGGTGCAGGGGCAATACCCGCTTTTGCTTGTTTGAGTTGTGAAGAAACAATACCGTATGGGAAATGGAAAAGAGTAGCGAGCTCTTTGAGATTGAGTGGAAGTGCATAGTCTTCAGAAAATGTACGATATGAAAATGCTCGCACGAGAGACATGAGTTCTGCCCCCTCGACATGCACAAAACGAAATCCGTTACGATCTGCTTCAGTAAACTGATTAAAAGCAGATTCAACTTCTGTTCTGATTTGTTTTGCCCGAAGTGCTGATTGTGCAGAAGTGATGATTCGAATATTACACGCCTGAATTGTACTTTTCATTTTCTCTGTAATATATTCAATTGCCTTCTCATCTACTTTCTTTTCTTTTTGCTTTGAAGGACCAAAAAATAAATCTTTTGCAACTGAGGTAAACTCTTTTGCAAACTGACGAGTCGTACTCTGTGCAGTACGGACAGACATACCATCTTTGACATCAGAGAGAATGCCATGGAACTTTTTGATCATCGTGTCGTCTTCTGGGCAAATGGTGAATTGGATAGATACTCCCTCACCCTTCTTTTCGAGCTTACTAAATACGTTGAGAATAATATTGAGTGGATCATGGTCGATTGCATCGTACATTTTTATCGGATAGACATCATGATTCGTAAGAGTGGCATACGAACCCGCAGAGACACCAGTATCTGAAAAGATATTGTAATCATCGGGAGATTCGACAACACGTGCATGAGGATGCACTGCAAGTAATTGTTTTTCAAACAAATCTGCGCGTGATGATGGAACAGATGCATAGAAAACAAAATGATCACTTCCCTCAGAAAGTGCTATTTCAAGAGTAAAATGATTTCGACTATAATTCTGGCGACCCTCACCGATAGAATGCATACCAGCATAAAATTGTTGCATTGTGGAGAGGAGCAAAGAGAGTTCTTTCTTTTCAGATTGCTCATCTGATGGGTCAGGAAGAGTAATCTCAAAAAGCTTCATATCGAGTGTTTTAAAAAGTGGGGTTCCTTCTTTGAGCCCAGGGATTTTGTGAGTACTCGCTAAATACTGTACAAGAAAACGATGAAAATCATCATCAATATGTGGGTTATTTAATTTTGAAACAGTAGCGAGGGCTGTCGAAATACCCTTATCGAGAAGAAGTGCCAATAATTCCTCCATGGTATTGTCATGAGTTTCTGGGTGAAGACGAAGCACGAGAGAATCGTGTGCTTTGGTATCCATGAGTGCACCTGTATGCATCACATCTTGAGGAGTATATTGTTTGTATTCTGAAAGCACTTCGTGAGAAAGACGCTCGCGAGATGTATCAATACCGTCTTCTTTGAGTGCTTTTTCTTTCTCAGCAATATGCGACCGTAGAAAAGCCAACTCCTCTTCAGGACTTTTGAATTTGGGAATTGTATCAAGACTCAAGCCTTCCATCCCGTTTAGAAGTAGATCGCGATCATTTCACGCGTCTGACATATTATACTGTTAATTGTTTCAAAATGTGATTTCATATATTTTTTTATATATATTTAATTGCGATCGCGACTTCTAACGGGATCCATATACATCAAAGTATATCATTTATTGTGATATGAAGCCCCTGTGTATTACTGTAAATATAAAAAGAACCCTCGATACAAAGTATCAAGGGTTCAAAGTGCATAAGGTTCAAAATCAAAGTGGTTAAGCGTTAACCAGTGCAAGAGAGAAGACACAATGCTCCGCATTCCAAATGCCATACTCGTCAAACCCATAGCAGTGGAACTTCCACTGCTCATCGCGCCAGTACGCGAACACCGTAAGAGTACGCCCGTCATTACCTGTGACATAAAAGATGTTGGCATAACCGTTGGTAAGCAAATCCCCCTTCTCACCTTCGGGCTGTTTGAGAATAAGTCCTTTAGCATGAGAGAGAAATCCATCAATGGAAAATGGAGTTGGACTACCAAGTTCAACGATAATCTGAGAATCGTTCATTGATTCAGTCAACTCCAATTTGTCCAAACGTACCTCACCCGAGGAAGCAGTATTGCTGGCAAATGCGAGAACTTTTTCTTTAAAAGCATCGCTCATCCAAATTTTTGTTTGCCCGTTGTCTCCCATTTTGAAGAAGTCACGAACGACAAATAAAGTAGTTGCTTCGACAGCCACCGTGGCGCGAAGTGCAAGTTTTTTGAGTTTCCTCATAGGGTTCAGTACCGTGCCGTTTGTTTTCACAAAGGCAATCATTTGTTCCAGTTCTGCTTTTATTTCAGCCGAAACAAAAGGAAGATTGGCTCCAATATATTGGAGCGCATTGGTAAATTGGCTCATATTTGATGTTTTTAATTTGAGCGTATTATATCACACAGAAGCCTACTTTGTCAATATCTCTGGTTCGCCTTCTGTTATAAGGATTGTATGTTCAAAATGCGCACTTCGAGAGCCATCAGCTGTTTTGATAGTATAGCCATCAGACATAGAAACAATATCTGCTCGTCCAATATTGAGCATTGGCTCGATCGCAATTACCATTCCAGGAATAAGCTTTTGACCTTTTCCTTTTTTCCCAAAATTAGGCACATAAGGGTCTTCGTGAATATATTTACCGACACCGTGACCCGAGAGTTCTCGTACGATACCGTATCTTTTATTCACAAATGATTCTATTGCATGACCGATATCCCCGACAGTATTCCCCGCAATAGCTTGCTCAATACCGAAAGCGAGCGCTTCACGGGTTGCATCGAGTAATTTCTGTGATTCTTTTGAGATAGCACCGACAGCGACCGTGACAGCATGATCAGTAAAAAGCCCTTTGTGTTTCAATCCAAGGTCAATACAAATAATATCTCCTTCTTTGAGGATTTTGTCCTTCCGTGGAATACCATGTACAACTTCACTATTCACTGATGTACAGAGCGATGCAGGGAATGCTTTGTGATGTCCGTCTGGTTTGTAGCCGAGAAATGCTGGCTCATCACCACCCTCTTTGATAAGTTCGTAGGCGTACTGATCAAGTTCATACGTAGAAATCCCAGGACGCACTTTCTGTGCAACCTTCGCCAAAATAGCCGAGAGGCGTTTGCCACCTGCACGGAGAATATCGATTTCCTCTTTATTTTTTATGATAATCGCCATATACAGGGTTCATACTAGGGGAAAACACAAACAAAAGCAAATCCTATATACCGAGTGACGCTATCAAGTCTTTGTGGACACCCTCAATTGATTGCTCGCCATTGATAACATGGAGTGTGTATCCATCTTTAATCCGCAAGTGTTCTATTGTAGGAAGAACATCATTTGTATATTCATCAAGACGATTCTTCATACCTTCATCATTGTCATCGGCACGGCCACGTAATTTCATTCGTTTGATTGCTTCATCGCGAGATACGATAATATGTATCAACTCAACCTGTGTTCTTCCATAAAAACCAAGAATTGATTCCATAAAATGTGCCTGTGCAAGTGTTCGAGGAAACCCATCAGTCATGAGATACGTATCTTTACCGAGTGAGGTAATGAGTGTATTTGCAAACATACTCACCCCAAGAAAATTTGGCTGAAGGTAGCCCTGCTCGAGACGTTCTTTCACGAGAAGGCCCGTATAGTTGTTGTTCTCAACAAGCTTACGGAATTCACCTCCAACATATGACCAGAGAACATCTGCGGTAGGGTCTTTTTCTTGTATATATTTTTGTAATAACTGAATCTGTGTTCCCTTTCCAGAGCCAACAATACCGAAAAATACAAATGTTCGTGATGATATATCGTGTGTCATATACTCAGTATACATTAATACGGGCATATACTAAAAACCGACCACGTGTGGTCGGTTTTTAGTATTCTCGCATCGAGAGTTGTGCGTCCATTTTCTTGATTAAATCAAGAACAACAGATACAGAGATGAGAAGTGCAGTACCTCCAATTGCAAATGCTGAGATGCCAGTCACCGCTCGAACAAGAAGTGGAATAACTGCAATCAAACCAAGGAAGACAGCACCCATCAATGTAATTCGTCCGAGGATTTTTGCAATATATTCACGAGTCGCTTGTCCTGGTCGAACACCTGGAATAAATGCACCATTTTTCTGAAGGTTAGTAGAAAGCTGGTCTGGATCAAATGTAACAGCAGTATAGAAATAGGTAAACATAAATACAAGGATAAAGTATACCGCTGAATATATCCATGTGTTATTTACAAACCACAACAGTCCACGTGAGATAGCTTGGAGTGTTCCACTACTCATTGTCGCAAGGAAATTACCGATTAACTGAGGAAAGAGTAAAATAGAAAGTGCAAAAATAATTGGAATAACCCCTGCTTGGTTTACTCGAAGTGGAAGATATGTCTGTGTACCCCCTGCAACGTGGTCACCTCGAACTTGTTTTGCATAGGTTACAGGAATCGGACGTTCTGCCTCAGTAACAATAACAACAGATGCAATAACAACAAATCCAAGAACAAGAAAGATAAGGTACGTTGGAAGATTAGCAATATCAAAGGTAAAGAAGAATTGAGATATTTCTTTTGGAAGGTTTGCAACAATACCAGCAAAGATAATAAGTGAGATACCATTTCCGATACCAAACTCAGAGATGAGTTCACCGATCCACATCACCAAGAGTGAACCCGCAACAACAACAGCCACATTGGCAATCACTGTAAATGGTGTCATGTCACCAAGAATACCCTGACGTCCAAGAACAACAATAAGAGAAATACCTTGGATAATCGCAAGTGGTACTGTAAGAAAACGACTCCATTGATTGAATTTCTTGCGTCCGATTTCACCATCCTCTTGATAGAGTGCCTTCAATCGAGGAGACATAATCGTAAGGAGTTGCATGATAATAGAACCTGTAATATATGGTCCTACACCAAGCATAAGAATAGACAAATGTGAAAGTCCTCCACCAGAAAAGATATTGAGTACACCGATAAACTGGTTACTTGCAAGAAAAGCCTGGAGTTTGAGATCATCAATACCAGGAATTGGAATCACAGAAAGAAGACGGAATACGAGGAGTGCACCAAAAACAAACAGAACGCGAGAACGAAGTGCTCGGTCAGTAAAGATAACTTTAATTTTATTCCAAATTGTTTCCATTCAGTTTGTTGTAGAGTTTAAGGGGAAATACGAGAAACACAAACGAGTGGCGTATAGTTACGCGATACTACCACCAGCTTTTTCAATCTTTGTACGTGCAACTGTTGAAACGAGACATCCTGTCACGGTAACAGCAACAGTAATATCACCAGTACCAAGAACTTTGACTATAGGGAGTGTGCCACCCTTTCGTCGAATAAGATTCATTTCGAGAAGCGTTGCAGGACTTACTGTTGCACCTGATGCAAACACATTGAGGGCGCTTACATTGACTGCAGTTGCTTTTGTTGAAGGTGAATTAAATCGATATCCACGAAGTTTCGGGATCTTTTTGATTATATCACGCATCTGAGGACGACGCTTGTTACCCGCACGAGCTGTCTGACCTTTTCCTCCGCGACCAGATTGTTTACCACGAGTACCACCACGACCAACGAGGCGTGCTTTCTTATTTGGATGTTCTCTTTTTACTGTGTGTAGTTGCATAACGATATATTATTTAACCTCTTCTTTTGCTTCGGTCGCACTTTCTTCTGCGATGAATGCAGTAATTTTAGGCGCAAGAGAGGATTTCGCACGGAGCTGATACAGTGTAACGTACGCAGCACGTGCATTGTTAAGTTTATTTTTACTTCCTGAATTGATTTTTGCAGTGATATTTTTAAGACCAGCGAGTGTGATAAGGTCACGAACAGCACTTCCAGCCACGAGACCCTTGCCTTTGTTTGGCATCATAGTTACCTTTGAACTTGAGAATTTTCCAGATACATGATGAGGAATAGACATTTCTTTTGTCACCTTTATTTTGAACATGTTCTTTTTTGCCTGACGCAATGCTTTTGCAATTGCGATTGCAGTGTCACCACCCTTTCCAGTACCGAGACCAACTGAACCTTTCTTGTCTCCGATAGCAATAGCGACAGCAAATGTCATTCTGCGACCACCTGAAGTCACGCGAGTCACGCGACGAATAGAAACCATCTTCTGGTCAAATTCAGGCTTTGGGCGTTCGAAGTTTGAACGAGGTCGTCGATCACCATCACGCTTTGGTCCGTATGATCGAGATGGTCCTGTATTCTGTTGTGGTTTTGTTGTATCCATATATACTATTAAAAAATTAATCCACCAGCACGTGCACTATCTGCGAGTGCCTTTACACGACCAGTGTACTTGAAACCATTTCGGTCAAACACAACCTTTGTGATACCTTTTGCACGTGCGAGTTTTGCTATCTCTGTACCAACAATAACTGCACGTTCTGTCTTTGTACCTTTTTTGTTTTCCATGTCAGATGCAGACACGATTGTCACACCTTTTGAATCATCAATAACCTGAGCATAGATGAACTGATTTGAACGGAATACTGAAATACGAGGACACTCTGAAGTACCATTCACCTTTGCGCGAATCTTTTTCTTCAATCGTATTCTTTTTTCTGTTTTTTTGTTCATATAATTTAATATTTCTATTTACTAACTACGCTTTATGCAGCTTTCTTGCCTTGTTTTCGGCGAATAACTTCATCAGAATAACGGAATCCCTTACCTTTGTATGGTTCTGGTTTCTTGAGAGAGCGAACTGATGCAGTAAATGCACCAACCATTTCTTTGTCGATACCAGATACGATAATGTTGTTCTTTTCAGCAGTCACTGTAAGACCAGTAGGGATTTCAACTTTTACAGGGTGAGAGAAACCAAGAGCAAGATTGAGTGTTGTACCTGAAACCTCAGACTTGAAACCAACTCCTTCGAGGATAAGTTTCTTTGAGTAGCCTTCATTAACACCGATAACCATGTTTTTGATATGTGATGCGTATGTACCCCACAATGCATTGAGCGTACGATCACCTTCACGATTTGGAGTACAAGTAATTTCATTGCCAGTAAGAGCGATTGTGATATCACCAGGAAAAGAACGAGTAAGAGTACCCTTTGGGCCTTTTACAGTAACCGTCGCACCAGAGAGTGTTGCCTCTGTACCAGTTGGAACGATAATGATTTGTTTTCCAATTCGTGACATAAAATATAATTACCAAAGTTTAAATAGTACTTCGCCTCCGACCAATTCTTTCTTTGCTTGCTTGTCAGTCATGATACCTTTTGGTGTAGACATAACAGTAAGACCATGACTACCACGAGCAAAACGAATTTCCTTTGCACCTGTATATACACGACGTGATGATTTTGAAACACGTTCTGCGCCGACAACCTTTGGGGCACCATCAACATACATGAGTTCGAGTTCAAGTACAGGAAAACCCTTTTTTGTTTTCTTTGAAAAACCCTTAAGAAAACCTTCAGAAACGAGGCATTCTGCGATAGCATTCTTCATTTTTGAAAATGGAACAACAACTGTCTCGTGTTCACGAAGACCGCCATTCTTAACCATATTTATCATGTTTGCGATTTGATCCATAGTTTGATTAGTTAGAGATTACCAAGATGACTTACGAACACCTGGGAGCATACCGTCGTTTGCAAGTTCTCGGAAACAGATACGACAGAGTCCGAAATCTCTCATGTATGCATGACCACGACCACAACGAAAACAACGATTTGTTTCTCGTGTTGAAAACTTTGATTTCTTATGATGTCTTGCGATTACTGATGTTTTTGCCATAAAATTAAGAAATGAAATGACTATAATTTTATGGCATCCACCGTAGGTGGGAGCCATAAAACCTAGCGAGTGAATCGACTATACTTTATGAGCATCTGCCGTAGGCAGGTGCCATATAAAGGTAGCATCCACTTTGTGTAAGTATGATATCTCGTTCCTTTTCTTAAATACCTTTATACAGGGCACTTAAGGAGAAGAACGGATCTACTACTTACGTTCCACTATCCTATCAGATAGGGCTTTAGATGTCAAATACAAGTTAAACTAACCTATAGAAACAGGAGTATTAGTTACATTTTACCCCAGAGACAAATGCTTCTTCTGTTACAGGAATTGTATAGAACCCTTTAGCATCAGCACAAAAATAAGTATCTGCACGGAGAGATTTGACCCGAGCAGTAAATGAGTGGACCCGGGCAACACATTCTACGGGGTTTGAAGTAAATTGTTCAAGCCCTGCAAAAAGGGACTTGGCACTCATACAGAGGTTGTTTGATTTTGAGACAAAATAATTATTATGTTCATAAAAATAGGCCGATGCCTCGGTTTGGAGTTTCTCTGAAATGGTCTCACGTAAGACTGATTCTGCCTTCTTGAAATTACGCTCTTTGACTGATTCCTGAAAATACGTATTTATATCAAGGGAAAAATACTTATACAGTGCAAAAACAGCAAGCGCACCAAGGAGAATGAAAATAATTGTTCGCATGATAAACAGTATATCACGATATTTGACCGAGCACACAAAGGGTGCTACTGTTTATAAAAAATACTATTCTTATGACAATAGAACATGCGTATGATCTCATCAAAGAGACAAACTTACCCGAAACATCTCTTTCTGTGCTACACGCAAAACGTATTGCGGAATTAATCTATGAGATACATCCTGACATTGATACTCAAGATTTTGGAAAATACCTTACCATTACAACGTGTAAAAAAACAGGAATTAACCTTGATTTCAGAAATGAAATGCTTGTAATTGGCTTTCAATGCTATGAGAATGGAACAATCGTCCGTGACTACCACTATATGACTCTCAAAAATACGAGATGCCAAAAGAAGCTAGAAACAATGATTGAAAAAGAGATTAGAAAAGATATTACCCGTAAACAGCTACCAAGAAAATAACATAAAAACCACCCCAAAGAGGGTGGTTTTTACATATATCTAAATAATAAAACTCGCCCAAGGGGGCGAGTTTTATTATTTCTTAAACGGTACACCGATGAGTTCAAAGAAGTCGATTGCTTCTGGTTTTGTTTTTGCTGTTGTTACAACAGTAACTGCAAGTCCAAATACATCTTTTAATTCTTCGTCACCTGTTTCTGGAAAAATAGTGTGTTCTTTGATTGAAAGTGTCATGTTTCCGATACTATCAACGATTTTTGAATCAATACCTCGGAAGTCTTTTGTTCGAGGAATCGCAACATTGATAAGTTTTTCAAGGAAACCGTACATTCGCTCTCCGCGGAGTGTCACCATAACACCAATCTGATCCCCTTGGCGAACCTTGAAACTCGCGATTGATTTCTTTGCCTTACGAGTAGCTGGCTTCTGACCAGTAATCTTTGCCAATCGGTCCATAATAAATGTATTGCGGTTCTTGTCTCGCTTGATACCTGAGCCAGTACCAACAGCCACAATAACCTTTACGAGGTGTGGTGCTGCCATTATATTCTTGTATCCATACTTTGGAGCAAGAGACTTGAATGCTTTATTTTCTTTTTGTTTAACTGTTTCCATAATAAAATTAGTGATTATTTATCTTTTGCAACATTTGATACATCAATAGGCATTGCAATCGCAACGATACCACCTTGTGTCGCCTTACCTCGTGCTTTTATCGCCTTCTTTTTCATATTGACACCATCAACAATTACCTTATTGAGCAAAGGAAAAGCTTTGAGGACTTTACCCTTTTTACCCTTACTTGCGCCAGCGATTACTATTACATTGTCTCCTTTCTTGATTTTCATAAAATTGTATTAAATAACTTCTTGTGCAAGAGAAATAATCTTTTGATATCCACGTTCTGCAAGCTCACGAGGAATTGGACCGAACACGCGACCACCCTTTGGATCCATCTTGTCTTTTTCAAGCACCACAACAGCATTGTCATCAAATCGGATATACGATCCATCCTTTCGGCGAAATGCTTTTACAGTACGGACAACAACAGCCTGAAGAACATCCTTTTTCTTCACACCCTTACGAGGCTCAGCAATCTTCACTGAAATAACAACCTTGTCGCCAAGTGAAGCATAGCGTCTTCGTGATGAACCAAGCACCTTGAAGACCTTACCGACCTTACCGCCGGCGTTATCTGTGATTTTTACTACTGTTCCGTCTTGAATCATATATTTATGCGATTACCTTAAACTTCTTATCTTTCGAGATTGGACGAGTCTCTTCGATTTCAACATTGTCGCCGATTTTCTTTACATTTCCTTCATCGTGCGCTTTGTATTTCTTTGTTTTCTTAACACGCTTACCGTACTTTGAGTGTTCAACAAAACGTGTCACTTTGACAACGATTGTCTTATCCATCTTGTCACTCACAACGATACCTTTGAGTGTTTTATTTGATTGTGTATTTTTTGTATTCATATGCTTTTTATCGAGCTACAATGCGAGTTGTAACAGGGAGTTTTGTACCGGCCTTTCGAAGCGCTTCTTTTGCAATTGCCTCTGAAACACCATCTACTTCAAATAATACACGACCTGGACGAATATCGAGACAGTATCCTTCTGGGTTACCTTTACCTTTACCCATACCTACTTCTGCTGGCTTCTGAGTAAATGGTCGGTCAGGAAAGATACGAATCCACATGCGACCCGTCTTGCCGATTGTTCGTGATGCAACCTTACGTGCTGATTCAATCTGGTTTGAACGAATACGACCACCTGCTGTTGCTTTCAATCCGAAAGAGCCGAAGGCAATCGTAATACCTCGAGTATCTGGAGTGACCTTTGTCATATCAGTACGGCCAGTCTGCCACTTTCTAAATTTTACTTTCTTTGGTGTTAACATAAAAAATTATTTCTTTGCGTCATTAAAAACTTCACCACGGTAAATCCAGACCTTGATACCGATATCGCCGTATGGCATGTGTGCTTTCTCGCGAGCAAAATCAACGTCAGCACGGAATGTCTGAAGTGGAATAGAACCACGCTTGATCTGTTCACTACGTGCGATTTCTGCACCACCAAGACGACCACCAATATAAATACGAGCACCCTTTACTCCACGAGCAGACATAATCTTTTCGATTGTTTGCTTGAGTACACGACGATACGGAAGTCGCTTTTCGAGACCCTCAGCGATTGTACATCCGATAATTGCGGCGTCAGCATCTGGGTTTGTAACCTCAACAATATCAAGCTTGAAATCTTCAGGAGTTTTTACGCCACGCTTATTCATTTCTTTGAGGAGATCTGCTTTGAGTTTTGTTGCACCTTCACCAGAACGACCAATAATCATACCTGGGCGTGATGTATACACCATAACCTTTGTTGCTTTGACGTTACGTTCGATTTCGATACGTGACACATAGAATCCACGAAGTTTCTTTTCGAGGAATTCACGAATAACAACGTCACTCTTGAGAAGTGTTTTGTATTTTTTATCAGCAAACCAGCGTGATTTCCAATCACGGAGGATAACTAATCTATGTGCGTATGGATGGACAACTTTTGACATAATTAATAGCTAAGCGATTATGCAGTAGCAACTGACTTTTTAGATTTCGACTTTTTCTCTGTTACTACTGATTCTTTGGCAACAGTCTTTTTCTTTGAACCTTTCTTTACTGTTTCTTTTTCAGTCAACGTAAGCATAATGTGACTTGTTCGCTTGTTGATACGAGAAGCACTTCCGCGAGCTCGTGGCATACTACGCTTCATCACAATACCCTTGTTAACAGTAATAGAACCAACTGAGAGGTTTTCTGTATTAATACCTGCGTTCTTTGCATTTGCAACAGCAGAAGAAAGAAGCTTTGTCATAGGGCCTGTTGCACGCTTTGGAAGAGCACCGAGCTCTACAAAAGCATCGGCAACCCTTTTGCCTTTAAGTAAGTCTGCGACAAGGCGAACCTTGCGGGGAGACTGTCTGTAATTTTTGAGAAATGCTTTCATGATTTAAGTATTATTTCTTTTTAGTATCGGTTGCTCCTTTTGCTGCCTTTGCTGCTGAGATTTCTGCTTCTTTCTTCTTGGCTTCAAGTTCTTTTTGCATCTTACCGCCGTGTCGAACGAATTTGCGTGTTGGAGAGAATTCACCGAGTCGGTGACCCACCATATCTTCAGTTACAAGAACTTCGATATGTTGCTTACCATTATGGACACCAAAGAGGAATCCGACCATTTCTGGAGAGATTACGCATGCGCGTGACCATGTCTTAATAAGGCCTGTTTCAATAGGCTTTTTGCCGGCAATCTTTTTCAAGAGCCGTTCATCAAGGTAAGGACCTTTTTTAAGCGATCGTGTCATAATAATATAAATAAGCTCAACGTGAGCTCGTGGGTTCTATACTAGCAAATCTAAAAATAAAGTCAAATATTTACCGTACTATGAGTGGGATAATCTTCGGTAGGAAAATAATCCCCCCAATAACCAACGCAGAAAGTACTGAAATAAGCACTGCCCCTGCTGCAACGTCTTTTGTGTCACGGGCATACGGATGATAATTAGGGCTTGTGAGGTCAATGTCAATTTCGATAGCAGTATTGATTGCCTCGGTCACAACAACAAAACCACTCGCAAAAACAATAAACATCCATTCTATTGGTGAAATACCCAAGAAAATACCTAGACAAATAGCAAGAAACATAACAAAAAGGTGAATCCATGCATTATGTGTTGTTTTCAAAAAAACGACAATTCCACGAAGGGCATTCGCAAAACTCTTTGCACGAGCTACAAGCGAAAACCGCTTCTTTTCTGATAGTTTTTCCATGGTATCAGTATAACAACAAAACCTCCTACTTTAAAGTAGGAGGTTACGGCACACTCTAAGAAGGACGAAATTTAGCCCTGCGAGATGCCCCACTATTTTCAACCAACCGGGCAATAACCGCATCTCGATTACTATCAATAATCTCACGATCTTGATCTGTAATACCAAAATAAAAATTATTAAAGATACCTGCAGCGAGCTTTTGAGCAGAATCCTGCTCCTCTTTTGATAGTTTTTTTGCGTTAGTTTTGAGTTCAGATTTAACTTTATCCCAATCTTTAGCATCCGGTAATCTTCCCCATGCAAGTTCCTGTTCAGAAACATAACGAACACCACTGGTATTCATATAAAAATAATATGTTTTAGGCCTAGAACCAATATATATTTTTATACGAATAAATAAAATATCGTTTGATACCAGAATCTTTTGTCCTGCTGATTCCTCAAATGTAATTTTCATCATCGTATGTAGTTTTTATTTTACCTCATACTACTCTTTTATTGTGGTTTGTCAAAACAAAAAACCCTTGCAAATGCAAGGGTTTTTTGTTTATTTTGAATTCTTTGATTTTCCAACGCGTCGTCGAGAAACGATAAGTGCGTTTGAGTATTTCTTTGGAGTTCGTGTCTTCTGACCTTTACCTGATGGCTTACCCCACATAGTTTTTGCACGACGGAGACCTCGGCCTTGTGCACCTTCACCTCCACCGTATGGGTGATCAACTGGGTTCATCGCAGAACCACGAACTGTTGGGCGGATACCCTTCCATCGTGAGCGACCTGCTTTACCAAAGTTTTGAAGATGATATTCAGAGTTTGAAACTTCACCAATACACGCATAACAGTTTTCAGGAACTTTACGGACTTCTGTTGATGGCATTTTGATATTTGTGTACCCCAGGTCATTCGCCACAACCTGACCAAATGTTCCAGCTGAGCGAACGAGCTTTGCACCGTTTCCTGGCTTCATTTCAATGTTGTATACAAAAGTACCAACTGGTACGACTTTCAACGGAAGGCGATTACCTACAGTCAAAGGAGCTTTTTCACTTACGATAAATGAATCTCCTACTTTGATTGATTTTGGTACAACAACATATCTTTTTTCACCATCACGATATACTGCGAGACCGATAAATGCATTACGGTTTGGATCGTATTCGATTGATGTGATTTTTGCTGGGATATCACGCTTGTTATATACGAAGTCGATATCACGGTAGAGGCGCTTGTGTCCACCACCCTTGTGTCGAGTTGTAATACGTCCTTGGTTATTACGGCCAACGGCACGCTTGAAACCATGAGTCAGCGACTTCTCTGGTGTACTCGTAGTCAAAACACCACGGTATGTTACGGTAGTTTGATGTCGCTTTGATGGAGTTGTTGGTCTATATTTTTTCATAGATACGGTTTAGAAATTAATATTATACAAATGTTATTGTTTCTCCTTTTTTGAGATACACAACAGCTTTCTTACCGCCCGACTTTCGACCGAGGACACCACGACGGAATATAAACTTTGGAGTAATCTGAGTCATCGCAACCTTAGTAGGTGTAACACCGTAAAGCATTTTGATAGCCTTTTTGATTTCACTTTTTGTTGCATCTGGCATCACATTGAATGTGTAGATACCCTTCTCTGCACCGAGTGCTGATTTTTCGGTCATACGTGCACCACGAATAAGTGGGTGTGTCTTTGCACCTTTTACTGCTTCAGCCTTTTTTGTTTTTTTAGTTGCGTCTGATTTCATATGTTTTTAAAACCTGCCTGCCGGCAGGCAGGTTATTTCTTTTCTATTTTTCCACCCAAGAACGCAATACTTTCTGTCGGGTATGCGATAACAAGATATTTGTGACCAAGAATATCAACAGGGTTCAAGTTTCGAACTTCATCAATATCAACTGTTGGGATATTAGCAAAACTTTTCTTTACTTCTTCACTTTTTGCAGGAACAGTAATGTATGTGTTTTGTGTTCGTCCACCAACCATCTTTTCAAAACCCTTGATTGTCGCGAGGTCTTTGAGAACAACAATTGCATCTTTTGTTTTAATCGCACCAAGAGAAAGTTCCTCAACAAAGAGAACCTGTCCCTTGCGGAATTTTTCAGAAAGAACAGTGAAGAGTGCTTTTGCACGCATCTTTTTGTTGATTTTCTGTTCGTAGCTCTTTTCGTTACGAGGACCGTGTGCAACACCTCCGCCAACCCAGATAGGAGAGCGAGAAGATCCATGACGAGCACGTCCAGTACCTTTTTGTTTCCATGGCTTTTTACCTCCACCACGAACTTCACCGCGAGTTTTTGTATGTGCGATAGGAGTACGAGCGTTTGCCTGCATTGCTGTTACTACTTGGTGCACAAGGTCACCATTCCAAGGAAGACCAAAGATTGCCTCAGGAAGAGTGAGTGAACCGACAGCTTTTGCTTTTTGATTGTATATTTTTGTTTCCATATATTTTAGCCAATGATTTCAACAAGACTACCACGTCGTCCTGGAATTGCACCTTTAACAAGAATCTGATTATTCTCGAGATCTACACCGATAACTTCCAAATTCTTTATTGTAATACGATCACCGCCCATACGGCCAGCCATACGCATTCCTTTTGGAACTTTGTTTCGTAGACCTCCACCGATAGAACCTGGTTCACGTTCAGAGTGCTTCTGACCGTGAGAACGAGGACCTCCACCGAAGCCATGACGCTTCACGACACCCTGAAAACCTTTACCTTTTGAAAGGCCAGTAACAGTTACCACATCACCCTTTGCAAATGCATCGACGGTAATACGATCACCAACTGCGATTTCTTCGATATCACGAAATTCTCGGAGGTGCTTGAATGCACTCTCTGCACCATCTTTTGAAACAGGCTTTACGTGACCAAGATGTGCTTTTGTCGCACGAGATGCTTTTTGGTCTTCAAAAGCAACCTGTACAGCCGTATAGCCGTCAGTATCAGGTGTTTTGACTTGTGTGACCACAAGAGGACCAGCGGAAATAACCGTTGCGGGGATGACTGTTCCGTCAGTGTCAAAGCACTGCATCATATGCTGTTTTTTACCAAGAATAAATTTCATATAGTTTAGTTCATCAAGTTATAAAGTGGATCGAGTTATAAAGTGGATTCAAAATGCATTCTGCCTTTATGAACTTTCAACTTTACAAACCTTAGACTTCTGTCTTACATCATTTTCACGTCGATATCAACACCAGATGGCAATGAGAGACTTGTAAGTGCCTCAATTGTTTTCTGATTTGGATTCAAGATATCGATAACACGCTTGTGGATTCGAATTTCAAATTGTTCACGAGCATTCTTAAACACAAACGATGCGCGATTTACTGTGTATTTTTTGATCTCAGTTGGAAGTGGAATTGGTCCAACGATTTTCGCATCATAGCGTAGAGCAGTATCAATAATCTGCTTGACGGAAGCGTCAAGGATTTTGTTCTCGTATGCTCGAACACGGATACGAAGCTGGACAACTACGTCATCTCCCTTCTTTGATTTTTGTACTTTCTTTGTTGTCATAGTTTGTGTTTAAAAAGAGCCCCTGGAGTAATGTTATTTGATAACCTTTGTAACAACACCAGCACCTACTGTCTTGCCACCTTCACGGATTGCAAAGTGCTGTTGATCTTCGAGCGCTACTGGAGTAACGAGTTTTACAGTAAGTTTTACTGTATCACCTGGCATAACCATTTCTACACCAGCTGGGAGTGTTGATTCACCAGTTACGTCTGTTGTTCGGATATAGAACTGTGGCTTGTAACCAGTAAAGAATGGAGTGTGGCGACCACCTTCTTCCTTCTTCAAGATATACACTTCACATTCAAATTCTGAGTGAGGAGTCACTGAGCCAGTCTTACAAAGAACCTGACCACGAGTGATATCTTCTTTTTTGATACCGCGAACAAGGATACCAGCATTGTCGCCAGCCATACCTTCTTTCAAGTTTTTATTGAACATTTCAATACCAGTAACTGTTGTCTTAACAGTGTCTTTGATACCAACGATTTCAACTTCTTCACCAACCTTTACGATACCACGTTCGATTTTACCTGTTACTACAGTACCTCGGCCTTCAATAGAGAAGATATCTTCAATTGGCATAAGGAATGGCTTTGTAACATCTCGTTCTGGAGTAGGAATGTATGTATCAAGAGCATTTGCGAGCTCGAGAACTTTCTGTGCCCATTCGTCGTTGTTGTCAGCTGATTCGAGAGCTTTGAGACCTGAACCACGGATAACTGGAGTTGCAGCACCATCAAAGCCTTGTTTTGTAAGGAGTTCACGAACTTCTTCTTCAACGAGGTCGAGCATGTCTTTGTCATCAACCATATCTCACTTGTTCAAGAATACGATAATTTTTGGAACACCAACCTGTTTTGCAAGGAGAACGTGTTCACGAGTCTGTGGCATAACACCATCAGTTGCAGCAACTACGATAACAGCACCATCCATTTGAGCAGCACCTGTAATCATGTTCTTGATGTAGTCAGCGTGACCTGGAGCATCAATGTGAGCATAGTGACGTGCTGGAGTCCAGTACTCGTTGTGAGAAAGAGCGATCGTGATACCACGAGCTTTTTCTTCCGGAGCTGAGTCAATTTCATTTACGCCTTTAATTTTAGCACCGTATTCACCACCTTGTCGTGAGAGAACGTGGAGAATAGCCGCTGTTAATGTTGTTTTACCGTGGTCAACGTGACCAATAGTACCCACATTTACGTGTGGTTTATCTCGGTTAAATTCTTCTGATGCCATATGAATTATTGGTTGATATAAATAACAGAATATACGAGAAACCCTACTCTATTATTTAGACCAACATAAATTATTAATAAATTAATGCACCCCGATCAGTGATCGAGGCAGGCGCAAATATGCGATTGCTCCATACTAGCAAATATAAAAATAATGTCAACATACAAAAAGCCTCTGGTGAAATATTCACCAGAGGCTTTACATACTTACAATTCCTTTATTTTGATTGTGATATCATGAGGGGCATTTTCATTTCCCCCAAAATAAGGAAAAAGTCTCATTCTCCTACCACTGATTTCGGAGCACCCCCGACTACCTGCAATTACTGTTGTTACACCGTTTAGTTCAAATACATAATTTGTATCTTGTATCACAATAAGACAATCGTGCTCTTTGCCAATATCAATAGTACCAAGTTCTCGAAAGCCCATCGTGCTATTCTTGTACCAATAGGCAAATAAACGAAGTGAATCATCGGACCAGCGCCAACCAAAGCGGGCACTTGCCGTGTGATGATCCATACCACAATCAGAGAAACCGTACAATTTGTTGATATCAAGCTGATTACCGGGGTCACTGGTGACATAAATAGCTGAACTATCGAAAATAACCTTGAAATGTAAGGATGGTTCCTTTATTTCACCGGTAATCGAGTTCGTAGATTGCTCCCCTTTTCTAATAGTATAGGTTTT
>JACCDJ011732252.1_pt1 | contig 18532 bp, 14 predicted proteins | sample 7444481 | NCBI WGS metagenome assembly JACCDJ01 (sample SAMN15323435, study PRJNA562643) | freshwater metagenome | isolation source: river surface water | place: USA:Blue River Watershed | collected 2017-08-15 | reverse complement strand
CACAACCATATGTACCATAAGATGAGTTACCATTGGTAGCACGAATCTTGCCGCCATCTTCTGCTAGATAACCAATATGTCCGTAATATGAGAACACAGAAACTAATTCTGATAATCCATTATTAGTAACCCATGCACCGATACCATCACTAAGGATCTGTGTAAAGTCGTTGGCTACGATAGATCTGTTACCGCCAGTGTGTAAACTTCCATCAACTTTTAATCCAGTACATCCAGTACCAAATGTTGTGACGTTTTGTACATATGGCGATCTTGTAGAAATCCATACAGTTTCGTCAAACGGGCTAGAACCTGGATCTAAACTGACAAATGCGCCAGCTGTTGGTCGTTGCGTTCCATAATTCTTTCTCACGCCGAGCGTTCCAGATAATCCTCTGAGGGTCATATTTCTAATGCCAGTGCCGTTTCTAACATAGAACATGTCTCTAGTTTCAAAGTTAGCGGCCGGTTCAATGACTGTGCTTCTTAATTCGTCTCCAACAAGAGCTACATCAGCAGGAATGCTGATAGGTATTTCTTCTTTATAAACGCCTGTTTTAATAAAAATAGTTGCTGGTCCGGTTATATTTTGACAAGCATACTTTACGGTTCTCCAAGGATCGTTTAATGTTGTTCCTCTAGTAATTTCATCTACGCCGTCAGTGGCTACGTAATAAACTTTATTAACAACGCCAAATTTTTCCCATAACACTTGAGAATCGACAACACGAAGTACTTCTCCGTCATTACCGATTGGCAGTCTTGATGGTACTGCACTGCTGTCTTCAATGACGTCGTATGTTTTAATATCGCCTTGATATTCTAATCTGTTATTGTGGTCGCCTTCAATTAGTAATGCCCAATATTCTCCAACATTTAGTGTTAGATTCTTTGCAATATCATTGTCTGGACGATTTGCATCTTCTGACTCGTGTAGCGTGATGCAACGGTACGTATTTTCTCTATAGGTTACAATGTCACCGATAGCATATGATTGCTCTGGAAACCAGTTTCCAACATACTTTTCACCTGGGATTTGTAATTCCCATTCACTGCTAATGTTGGGATCTTTAGCTGAGTTGTCTTCTCTAGCTACGTATAGTTGACCTTGTCTTCTTACTACATCGCCTACATAATATTGTTGCGCAGAATTCCAGTCTGTAGACTGCATCTTGTAGCCGATGGTTAATAATTCCCAATCAGCTGACTCGACTGACGGAACTTTATTTGTGTTTAATGTTTTAGAATAATATGAATAACCACCATACTTTACCACGTCGCCTGGCTGATATGTTTCAAGGCTTAGCCAGTCTTCTTCGTATTGAAGTCCTGGGATAAAGAAGGTCCATTTAGATTCGTCAAACTCTTCAGATGAAACGTGTGCTGTTGTACAAATATAAAGATTAGCACCGTATTTTACAATGTCATTGACTTTGTATTTAAAAGTGTCCGGATCCCAATCAAATTTGTATTCAATACCTCTATGAATTATTTCCCACTTATCACTGTCTACTTCGATGCCGTCGTCTACACTAGTAGCTGAGGTATGTCCTTCTGTACATCTGTAGACAGTTGCTCCGTATTTTACAACGTCATTTCTTTTATAACGTGTCTCAGTAGCCCAGTCAGTTTTCCAATCGTGTGTTAAGCCAACGATAGTCCATTTTGCGATGTCGGCTTCTAGACCTTCGTCGATAGTTCCAGCAGACTGGTGAGGATCAATACAACGATAAACGATGCCGCCGTACTTAACTATAGCAAAAAGCTCATAGTAAGTATCAACTGCCCAGTCAGTTCTCCAATCTTCAGTTCTAGCAAAATATGTCCAGCTGGTAGAATCTTGCGCTAGATTGTCTCTCGATGTGTGACCTAGTGTACAAATATACACTTGTCCGCCGTCTTTAACTATTTCACCGATTGAATAATATGTTTCTGGAGCCCAGTTTCCTACCCATGCTTGTCCCTCAAACATTAATTCCCATTTAGGATCAGGAACGCTAGGTGTTACTGTTTCATCAACGTAATTTAAATCTTCATAGAAGTCTAAATCAGCAGTATGGCCTACTAAACAGACGAAGACTTTTGAGTCATAGCGTACTATATCATCTTTTGTATAGGCGGTTCCGGCGGCCCAGTCGCCTTGCCATGTAAATCTAATTCTGCTTATTTTAAATTCAGCCATTGTTTAACCTCAATTATGCTTAGATCTTATATTTATACGCCAGTCGGATATGTGTATTTTGTATTAACTCTGACTACTAATTGCCCGTCTTCGTCGATATAGTAGTATAAACTGCGATCATCCCATCTGTACTGTTCGTAGTTTAGGTTTTCAAAAACTAGCTCGTGATTAATATCACGTCCTTCGAAGAAATCTACCCCAATTTGAAAATCTTCGTAGTTTCCGCTAGCATCGCCTTCGTTATTAACTGTTACAGAATCTTCACGACTAAGCTGATTTACTCTGGTAAAATAAAGCTCGCCGTCATCTGTTCTTCTAAGAGCGTAGAAATATCTAGGATCTTCTCCTATTAGTGTATCTGCTGGTCTTCCAAAAAAGTAATTGCTCATGTCTTGCTCCTATTAAACGATTTCAGCGTAACTAATTGTTACATCTGCCGCATTTTCTGTATCACAGGTCATGCGCAGAGCACAAGTTTCTGCTAAAATTAATTTTTCACCGTTGGTAATTATCTTAGCACTTGTGTAAGGCGGTATTACTACTCCTTTAGCATAAAAACCAGTTGCTGAGGTAGCGTCTTGTACCAAGACATCAACAATAATATCTTCGTCAATCTTATTAGCTACATTACAACCGATAATTGTAAATCTGTTGTTATCGACAGTCTGTAAAATATCTGTCGGAGTAGTTGTTAAATCTGTATGAACTTTTGTTCTAAAGTAGGTTGCCATAATCTTATCCTAATATCAATGCGCCCTGGATGGCGATTTCTTCTGCTTGTAATACGTTAATAGCGCCGCTGGAACCAGCAACTGACGACCATTGTAATCCGTCCCAAATTTCTGTTAATCCTAACTCAGTGTTGTAGCGAATCATACCGATAACAGCATATCCTGGTCTGGTTCCAGATGTTCCCGTAGGAATAACTACACCGTTCGTTCCAGCAATTTTAAAATAACCAGAACCGGTTGAAATTAATTCCGACACAGTTCCTGCGCTGTTTGTTATAGTGTTATTTGTAATTCTAAAATCATTAATAACTACTGCACCAGTACCGTTGGCATCTAGCTCAATGTCGGCATTTGTTGCGGTTGAACGAATTGTGTTATTATTAATTGTTAAATCATCGACCACTAACGAGTTAACACTCATTGCAGTTGAATCTAATGTTGCGGCTAGATAGTTATTGGTGTAAAATCTAATAACATTGTCATTTGCCCCAACTGTTAATTCAGGGGTGATTCTTGTTTTTCTATCAACACTGGCTATACCGCCTAGCTGTAACCAATATGTTCCGTTATATCCTTCGTAGATATTTTCATCTTCATTAAAACGAATCATACCAGTTTCAGGAGATACTGGTCTTTCTGCTATAGTTCCAGATGGAATTACCAACGATTGATTAGAATTAATTCTAACAGCGCCTGTGCCGTTTGGTGTTAATATTAAATCTTGATTTGTACCTAAGGTTCTAATTTCATTTTCATTAATGCTTAGGTCTTCAACAACAATAGCACCCGTGCCGTTGGCTCGTAGCTCTATGTTAGCATTAGATACTGTTGTCCTAATTAAGTTTCCTGTGATTTCCAAGTCGTCTATGACAACTTTTGAAGCATAGGCATCCTCCCAATTTAAACTAGAAGAACCAAGATTATATACACCAGTTACTCTTGGAATTAAATCGCTAGAAAATCTTGCATTAAATGTAACCGAGTCGGTGCTAGCGTCTCCAATAGTTACATTTCCGTTTACTGTAAAGTTGCCGGTGATTTCTGTGTCACCGTCCACTGTTAGGTTAGAGTTTACATTTACTTGATTGTTTGCAGCCTGAACATTAATCTCGTCGGTGATACTAGAAATAGTATTACCGGTTAACCGTAGATTTCCTGTTTCAATTTTTGTAGCATCAATGACAGTTTGATTAACACCATCTGTAAATGTTACTCCTGTTAGAGAACTAATATTGAATGTTTCTGCAGAGAATGTTACGTTGCCGTTTCTTTGATCAATGTGAAATAAATCTCCTACACGGAAGTCGCCTTGATGGTCGACGGATGTGTAATAGATGTGTGCGTCATTTGTTTCGTATACTTCGTTGGCTTGTATGACATCAGTTGGATCGTTACTGCTTAGTTTTCCTGTGCCGATATAAGCAAAATTGTGTCCAATCAAGTAAGCAATAACGCCTTGGCCGTCACCGTAGGCTCCATATTCCCCGTAGACACAAGCAGATGCGATGCTTCGAATTTCTGCACCAAAGTCTGAATAGTCTGCAAAATCAATAATGCTAGCAGTTCCGCCCGAACTAGTTCTTAAATCTTGTAGAGTAACACCGTCGTCTAAAAATATAGTAGATCCAGTTGTGCCATTGAGATGTAATAATAAAACAGTGCTGTTGTCGCCGCTGAACGCAGAAGTGGCTGGAGTAAAGTTAGTTGAATATCGACCAACTCCTTTACTTACCCTTATCTCATCAATATAGCCAGCAAACGCATATAGACCGTTAGGATCTGCGCCAATTCTAAAAGGTCTAGTTCCGTAATTATTAGAATCAACGTAAGTTGATCCTACTTGTGTTCCATTAATAAATGCTCTAGTGTTTCCAGATACTCTTGCTAGGGCAACATGAGTTAAGGTATTAATAGGAATAGATCCTACTGGACCGATTCTGTAGTTGCTGTTAAAATAGAAATATAGTTGATTAACATCAGTGATACCTAAAATTATGCCGCCGGTATCGCCTGCGCTTGATCTTAAATCAAATATTTCTCTGTATGTTCCTGTAGTTGTTGGATAGACCCATGCTTCAATACAAAAATCACCGGTATCAAAGCCAAAGTCTGGATTGCTAGAAACATTAGCATAATCACCAGTGCCATCTAGATATAAACTTGCGGATCCAAATTTTTTCTGTGTAGTGCTTAATTGTGCATTGCCGACCGCACTAACAGTTTTGCTTTGACGATCTGTGATGGTTTCAAATCCTGGAACATATCCGTCAATAATATAATATTCACCATCAATGTCTTCAATGGTTCCTGTAGCTAATATTGTTGAACCGTCTGTATCGTAATAGGTAAGAGTGTCACTGATGTTCCAAGTACCAGTAACACTAGAAATTTTTACTCTAGTTTTTCCGTCTCCAGCAAAACCGTCGTTGCTGGCATAAGCATAAAGACCTTTGGTCGCATAGTAAGTGAAGGAGTTTAACCATTCTACTCGAACACCATTGGTCATTGTTAGAGCATCGACGCCTGGTGTGATAAAAGTTACAGAGTGAAAAAGCATTGATGCTTCTTTAGAACTAGCACCAACGTAGGCACCATCTACGTAGGCACCTTTACCCGCATCTCCTGCATCATATCCTAATGGATCTGAAGTGCTAGTTACGCTACCTCGAGTTAAAACAGTAATATTTCTTACGTATGGACTACGAGTGGTTACCACAGCATCAGGTGCAAATCTAAAAGCATATCCGTTATCTGGAAAAGTTCTAGTTCCGCCGTTACAGCTAAAAATTAATCCACTTAGAAAAATTTCTAATCCTGTTGCATCTGGGCCGGCATGTGTAACAGTTGTTATGCCAGTAGTATAATCATAGGTTGCACCTGTAATAGCATAATCTGTTCCGCTAATATTAATAGTACCACCACTAACATAAGTGTGAGCAAAAGTTGTTGTGCCAACATTAAAAGTTGTAGATCCTGCGCTGGCACTTGTTACAGTAAAATAATTTCCGCCGCTAAAAAAATCTGCTACAGTTAAATCTTCAACAGTTGTTTCTCCGTTGAGTAAAAAAGCATCGTTGTATTGTGTAGCAGTAGTTGGAGTAATCTTTACTGATCTTATACCAAGACCTTTAACTGAGACACCAGCTGGAACAGTTAAAGGAAATTCTTCTTCATAGGTGCCCGGATAGATAAACACAGTGTCGCCAACTGTTGCCTGGCTTAGTGCATACTTGACTGTTCCGAATGTATCGTTTTGATGTGATCCAGAATTACTGTCATCACCATTAGCTGACACATACCACAACTGTCCTTGAGTTTGGATTAAATTAATTCCGCCAGCTAGAATTTCGTCTGCTGTTATTGTGCCTGCATTAAGTCTATTAACCCAAACGTCAGCCCATCGTTTGCCGCTTTCACCTAATGTATAAGTGTCGTCTGCATCTGGAATGATATTGCTAGTAATGTCGGCATTGAAGGTGATACTGTCTGTATTAGCATCACCTAGTTGTAAATTTCCATCAGCAGTGATAGTACCGGTAGCATGGAGATCTCCGTAGACAGTAGCATTACCGTAGACTTTCATTTCTCCAGAACCGTTAGGTTGGATTTCAATGTCGGTGTTAGTAGTTGTTGTCCTAACTACGTTACCTTCTAGTTCTAAATCGTCTACTACTAATCTAGCATTATAAACAGCCGCGTTAGTTCCGCTGGCTGTTAAAGCCAGTGTTGATGTATTACTTTCTATAGTGTTTCCGCTAATAGTAATATCAGCTATGTTAGCTGTACCGCTAACTTCATAGTTAGTACTTCGTAGCGTACCGTTAACTGTTAATTCGTGAGTAGGTGTGGTAGTTTTAATACCAACCCTACCATTATTAACGTCTAAATAAATTAAATCAGTTTCAAATGCTAGATCAACCCCACTTCTTTCAAGGTTGTCTTTGAGCATCTGTCCGGTAATTTTACCTATAGCCATTGATTTTCACCTGTTTTTTATATTTATTGGTTTTAACCCAGTATAAGGGCGTAGACGTCTGTAAATTCTGACATAATATCACCGGTAACCGCTTCTCCTTCACCTGTGGCTATTTGCCAAGCTGTGCCGTTCCATACTTCTAAATAACCCCTGTCAGTGTTCCAGCGGTGAGCACCGAGCTCCGGAGTTCCGCCTGGGAAGTTTGTTCTGTCACTGTCCCCTCCGTGTGGTATTTGTAGGGCACCGCCAACAAATTTCACATAACCGTTGCCTGCATGGGTTATTGTGGTGGCAGTATCGGTATTTGTATTTTCTATAGTATTATTACTGATCCTAAAGCCTTTAATGACTACTGCGCCAGTTCCGTTTGGATCAAAGTTTAAATCAGCATTAGTTGTTATAGTTTGAATTTTTCTGTTGTTTATTTCTAGATCGTCTACTATAAATCTAATAGCAGTTAAAGCACTTTCTGACAAGTAGGCAGTTTTAACAGAGTTAGCATAAAAGTCAATAACATTATTTGATGCGCCCGGGCTAGATTCAGGTAGTATGTAAGTGTTTCTATCTGAATCTCTAACTACTGCTAGGTCTTTTAATCCAGTTAAGGTATATCCTTCAACTGTGTTGTAAGAATTGTTATACCTCATTTCTCCAGGCAGACTTAGTGTTCTATTAGCCGAAGACCCCTTCGGCAAAACTAGGGCGTTAGATCCTGTGATCTTAGTCTGTCCAAGCCCGTCGGTTGTGATCTCAATGTTAGAATTAATTTGATTAGCTGAAATAGTGCCGTTAGAAAAATTTAAACCTTCTAAACGAATAACTCCAGTACCATTAGCTTGGAATGATAGATCACTGTTACTCAAAGTTGTTTGAATTGTACTGCTAGATATGACAATGTCATCTAAGTTTAATTGATTTAACCAAACAGTTTTCCAACGATTTGTATCAGATCCTAGGTTATATGTCTTATTAGAGATAGGTATCAGACTTTGATCTAGTTCAGGATTCCATGTAACAATATCAGCAGTGTCAGCGCCGAATGTAGTATTCCCTTGTACAAATAAATCATTGATTAGTTGTAGATTATTTGAAACTGATAGATCGCTGTTGACATTTAGTTCGTCGTTTTGGGGACTTAGTTCTATCGTACTAGTTAAACTGTAAATTGTATTTTCAGTTATCTGTATGTTTCCAGTTGTTGTTTGACTAGCATCAATCCTTGTAGTTTCATCACCATCGATAAATTCTAAGAATGTTAAGCCAGATAAGTCAATGCTCTGAGCCGCAAAGGTAACCTGCCCTGTTTCTGAATCAACTCTAAATACATCACCGACTTTAAAGATACCAGTGTGATCCACACTTTGGAAATAAATTTTTCCTTCGTCTTGTGTAAATGTCTGTTGACTTTCAATTACTAGCGATTCGTCGTTGTCTGATTCTTTTCCGACACCAATATAAGCAAAGTTGTGATTAATCAAATACATCAATGTACCGTGACCGTCTGCGATGGCTCCATAGTCTCCGTAGACGTTGGCACTGGCGATACTGCGTATTTCTGCACCAAAATCTGAATAATCTACATTTGCTAGGTAACTAGCAGTTTCACCATTTGTAAATGTTATTGTCTGCTGATTATCTGTATCGGGTGGTTCAGCTGATGTTTCCCAGCCAGTTACTTTTCCATCTATAATAATATCAGTATATGGGCTATCGTAACTGATACTTTCTATTACTGCTGAAGTAAATGTTCCAGCGTCGCTGACATTTTCAACATTGATAGTATCTCCGGCGACTACAGTTTCTGAACTTATGCCGTATATTCTTAATCTAGTTTTACCATCATTAGCGAAACCTGTGGATCCTGATACTGCTTTCAAACCTTCGTGAGCAAAATAGATAAATGAATTTAACCATTCTGTTCTAACACCGTTGGTCATCGTTAGACAAACTGCGTTAGGAGTAATAAAAGTTACTGAATGAAACAAGATACTAGCTTCTCTGCTAGTAGGATCTGCTACACTGCCGTCAAAGTATCCGCCACGGCCTGCGTCTTCTTGATCGTAACCTAGCGGATCGTCTGTGGTTAAAATTGATCCTTTTGTTAGGACTGTAATATTTCTTACATACGGGCTACGAGTTGTTACTTTAAATCCCGGAGCAAATTTAAATGCGTATCCTTTGTCATTAATCGGATCGTAATAAAAATCTGCGATAGTGATATCTTCAACAGTTGTTTCACCGTTAAGTAAAAAAACATCTTCATTGGCGCTAGTCGAGTCTGGAACAATTTTTGTGTTACGTATGTCCATTCCTCTAACTGTAACACCTGCAGGAATTTCTAAAGGAAATATTTCTTCGTAAGTACCTGGATAGATAAACACTGTGTCGCCGGCAGTTGCTGTCTGTAGTGCTTTGTATACTGTAGCAAATGTATCATTTTGATGTGTACCGGAATTGTTATCGTTTCCGTTAACAGAAACATATAAGATATTCCCTTGTCTAAGGGTTAGATTAGCATCACCAACTACAATTTCTTCTGTAGTATATTCTATTCCGTTTACTAAAATGTTGTAAAGATCTGACCAACGCTTAGTCTCAGTTCCTAGTGTGTAGGTATCGTCTGCATCTGGGATAATATTACTGGCAAGATCTGCTGAAAAACTAACGCTGTCTTCATCGCTATCACCAAAAGTAATGTCACCGTCAAAGGTAATATCACCAGTTGCGTGTAAATCACCGAAAATTTCTGTGTTAGATCTAATGTTTAATCGACCAGTACCAGTGACATGAAAGTCTACGCTTTCATTTGATCTAACTGTACCTATCTGATTGTTGTCTAGGAATAACCCGTCTGTTTCAATTCGAGGAGCCGTGATCTCTGGATCAGCACCTGCCGCAGTTAAATTAATTTCTCCGTTGGGATTAAGAATTTCGTTGCCAATTAACGTTACTCTATCACTACCGGTAGTAGAAAAACTAGTATCTGCAATGATATTAGGAACTATAGTAGTTCCATTGACTGTTAATGTTCTATAAGGAGTATCAGTTTTTATACCTACACGCTGATTGTTAACGTCAAGGTATACCAGATCTGTCTCAAAAGATAGGTCTACACCATCTCGTTCAAGATTTTCGTTAAGTAACTGACCGCTGATTCTTCCAACAACACTAGACATTGAATGCTCCAATGCTAGTATTTATCGGTTCAATTATTGATCAAAGTTGTGGTACACGTAAACAGGTTTGCCCATAGGAGGCGGTGTACCAAATACTAGATATGTTCCAGGGTCGTAGCCGCCTGGATTTTGTACTACTGTGAAGTTTACGTTGCCTATTTGATAAACGTTTTCAACTAAAACGACTAGATTTCTAGCCATTTGTGTAGCGTTCCACGTAACTTCGCTTTGTGCTGTTAGAGCGTAAGGATCCGGAATTAAAGGACCAAATGTATCTTCTACTGCATCACCTACACCTAGCTCTTGGAATATAATGTTTCCGGGTTCTTTGAATTTAAAACTGCGCCATGCGCCGTCTTGATAACCTTCAAATTGTTCAGTTTCAGTGTTATATCTTATCATACCGTTGATATAACTAGCTCCTGTGGAATCGTCAGGGCTTTGTGTTTCGTTATCGCCTCTTGGCAATAACAAACTATATCGAGATTCGATAACTGCTTCACCGGATTGATCAACATATATGCTGTTTCTTCCAGTGACTGTTTTCTTGTTAAGGATTTGACGTCTTAGATAACGCATTAAACTTCCATTGTTGATATTGTTGCTACTAGATTAGCAGGACTTGCAGAGCTGGCTACAATTCTATCGTTGTTAGCTAAAATAATTCGTTCTGTGTCAAATGTTACTGTTTCGCCTGCCGGAACTGGCAATTGATTTACTACAAGGTTAGTAGTTGAAATACCATCAGTGGATGCGACAAAATGCAGATCAAGATAAGTTGAACCAGCTGTTGGATCTGCTGGATTATACGTTGCAGTATTACAAATCATTATAGTAGTTACAGCATTGTTACCGCTACTTGTATATAGATCTGTATTGCCTGTTCCAATTGCTACACTTTGAATCGCCATTTTTTATCCTTTAAAACACCATGCTAAACAGCAGGGCTCGTTTTTTACTCACTAGTTCGTTTGAATCTCTAGTATTTACAAAATATATACCTGTATCTCCAGGGCCACTAGTTGATTTTGAATACAACTTATTGTACCCGCCAGCAGATAACGGATCTGATACTTGATCTTGTAAATTTAGATACCCGCTAACTTGAATATTTTTATTTGTTGCTGTTAGAATTAAATTATTTCCAACACTAGTATTTGATATAGTATTTGACAGTAATCTAATATTATCAACATTAAGACCGTTTACATTAAACTGTCCTTTTTCTACACCATCGACTTCAAATGTTATCTTGCTAGCCGCATCACCTTCCGATGTATCAAAACACTCAACTTTTGTATCACCGGCTGAAATAGCATAGTCGTCAAAGAAATATAATTGAGATTCTACATAATCAGCTAGAGCCTGTGTATTGGGGATAGCATCCGGATCACTTGTTAGTAAGATAGGTCCAGATAGACTAGCCCAATCAGTATAATCTAAAACATTCTGTTCATAGGTGCTGGTGTTTCTAACAGTGATAATGCCGGTACCGCTGTTAATTAAGGCTAAGTCTCCGCCATTGGTGTCAATACTGTTTGTTCTAATACCAATTAGTCTACCACCGTTGGCTTTAAAAATAAGAGTGCCGTATTCATTTTCGTTAGTAGCTGGATTTAAATGATCAACGGTTTCGTCAAATACGATAAAAATATTGCCGTCATTTTGTTCGCCCGGATCTAATTTAGGACCATTAGTACGAACGATTTCGATACCTGACTGATTTAGTGTAATACCTGGACCAGAATCGCCTTGGTTAAGAACAATGATATTATCTTTAACTACCATTGTTTCAGATTCAACAGTGGTATAATCTCCGCGGACGATCAGATTACCAGTAACTTCAACGTTACCTGTTTGCCATCCGGTGTCAAGAGTGATTGTTCCGCCGGGCTGGACACCAACTCTATAATCGCCTTCGTTAACTCGTACTATCTTTGTCATGTATAAATCCTAATTAGGGGCTGAAGCCCCTATGATTAGATCGCTGTTAAACGAATTAAAGTTTCAGTAGAATCGTCTTCTAACGAATATGTATAACGATTACCGTTGTAGTCAGTTGCGACTCTGTTGGTTAACTTCTTGATAGTAACTGCGCCACCGCCGGTTGTAATGCCAACTAAACTTGCGTCACCGTCGTTAGCAGGTGTTACTGCATCAGTTAGTGTGCAAGCACCGGTTGCTGTTGTACCGTCGTCTGTGCTAACGTTAAATTTACGAGTAGCACGTTGCTTAACAATGTAGCCTTCATATACAGTGCCGCCTAGTTTAAAGCGTACTGGAATTGTCGGTGTTGCATCAACACCGGTAGCACCAAATTTTCTTTTATTAATTGGACGTCCCATTTGTTTTCTCCATAAGTTGACGTTCTAGGTCTACGCAGAGGACTTCTGCATAAGTCTCGTTCACAGACGAGTTCTTTTTAGACAATGTATTTATCACTCAAAAGAAAAGGACTCCGAAGAGTCCTTTTCAACAGCTTGCAAGTATTGATTACTTGAAAGATACGTTAGAAATGCTAACTGTACCTAAGTAGTCAGCCGCATTACCTAGCGAACTTGCTGTGTTGTTTAGCTCAACATAACCGTAACGTGTCATGAATGATACGACTGGTTCAAATGTTGATGGATCTAAAACAACGCCAGAGCTCATTAGAGGAATGTATGGGCAATAGAACGCTGCCGCATCACTCTCGCTTGAACCTTTGTAACCAACTAATACGTTTGCTGAGTCAGAAGCGTATGTGTTTACATAAACCTTCATTGCGCCATTCAATGTACCAACAAACTTAGTGTTTGTAGGAGCTTCGAATGTACCTTCTGTTGTTCTTGCGAAAGCAGAAGTTGTAGCACTTTGAAGAATTGTTAGAGCTTGTGGAGAAACCACAGCCCAGTTACCAGCGCCACGACGTGTACGCTGAGCGATTGTGTTAGATACCTTGTTGATAAGAACAGCAAGAGCCGCGTGTTCGTCACCAACGAATGTAGCTGTACCAGAAACTGCTGACTGGTCAAAAGACTGTGTGTTACCGTTGCCAGTAGCCAATGTACCTAGAGAAGAAAGAATCTCTTGGTCGATTTCAGCAGTGATTTCTTGTGCTAGAGCAGCCATGATTTCTGCTTCGATGTCAATGCCTTGTTGAGCTTGTGCATCTTGAGCAGCCTCAAATGTCCAGCGAGCTGACAACTTACGTGTCTTAGCTTCAACTGTCTGCTTGAGAATCTGAATGCTCATACGCTTACCTGCAACACCTTCTAGGCTAGCAGTAGCGGCTGCTGTTACGGCTGCTCCGTTATTAGCGGAATAACCTTCAGCAATTTTGAATGGGCTTAGAGCCTCTTCACCAGCAGTAGCACCATATGTACCACTTAGAGTGTCGCTGTAACGAACTCTTAGAGTATGGATTTGACCAACTGGGCCAGTCATTGGTTGTACACCAACCAACTCGTTAGCGATAACGGTTGGCATAACACGACGGATTACTGGAAGAATCACGCGGTTTAAAGTTGCGACGTTGCCGGCAGAAGTAGCACCTGTAGTTGCGCTCTCAGCTAGATACTTGCGAGTATTCTCAAGTGTAGCTGACATAACAGATTTCTTGGTGCCTTGTAGGCCTTCTAATAGGGCCTCTTTGGTCTCTGCCCAACGGCTTGTTAGTAGTTCTGACATTTATTTTCTCCTAAATTAATGTTTTAAACCAGCAAGACGTCTAATGTCGAAAATGTTTCCGTCTTGGCTGCTACTTACGCTGTTGGTTTCTTTGTTGCCTGTAACTTCTTTTGCCTCTACTAGTGCCTTCTTCTTCTGTGGAGCTTCGCCAGCAATTACCGCTGGTAGGTACTTGTCAAAACTACTGCGTAGTTTTGTCGTTTGTACACTTTCAAGTAGTTCTGACATAATTGCTTTTTGACTTGCATTTAATGGTGCAGTCAATTCAGTCATAATTTCTTGACGTTGCTTGCTCTCTGCGAGAGCTTTAATTTCTGCTTCTTTGCTTTCTAAGATTTTCTGTGCATCTGCTACAGCGTGTTTAGCTTCTGCAACTTCCAAATCTTTCTTGTCTATGACCTTGAGCAATTTAGCTGTTTCTGATTTCTCATTTAAATAGCTTGATTGATACTCGCTTGAGAATGCTTCAAACAATCTGCGACCGAAGTCGTTTCTACGTGCAGTTTCGATGTCCTCTTTTAGTTGTCCAATCTCTTTTGTTAGAGTTTGTTCAACTGTAGATTCTACCAATTTTGCCGCACGTTGAATGAATTGTTCTTTCATTCTTGCAAGTGCCTCCTTGCCTTCACGGACTAGGCGTACCTTAGTCTCAGCAAGATCTTGCTTATCTGTATGGAACTCTGCGATTTCTTGAGCTAGAGCTTCTACTACAAACTGTTCAAGTTTACCAAACTTGTCAGCCATTTGAATCTGATCTTCGTGTAATTCTCTAACTTCAGATGCTAATTGACGAGCTACAAACTCTTTCATTAGCTCAGAGTGTTTCTGCATGTTAACTGCATACTTGGCTCTTTCTTCAGCTAGTTTATTACGATCTTCTACAAATTGAGCAATTTCCTCTTGTAATTGATCACTAACCATGCGATCAATTGCTTCAACCATGACTTGTTTGTCATGTTCGTAGCGTTGAGCAAATTCTTCACGTAGCTCTTGAGTTACTTGATTGCGATTCTCGACGATGCGAGCTTCCCAAGCAGACTCAATAGACTCTTTGATCTCTTCAGAAATCACGTTGTTTTCAAACAGAGTTTTTAGTGCATCCAACATGTGATTCTCCTTTTGTTATCGGAGCTTGCTTATTATTCCTAATAAGCTCTCTTTGAGATATTGTTGTGCTTTAGGATCACCTTTGACCTCTTGCGCTATGCGTAAGGCACTATAACCACCTCGATTATTCATCAAGTGTTCATAGATTGGTGTAGGATATGCTCCCGGAGCACTAGGTTGAGCTACCACATCCACTGTGATAATCTCAAAATCTGACACTTCTCCGGAACCGTCCTCTCGAACGTTTCCGGATCCGCGCGAACTAACACCTAACTTAACTCCTGACTCCAACATGGTTTTAACTAACTGTCCCATAGGTGTTGGAAGGATTTTAAGTTTACCGTAACCGTTAGGGCCATCCATCCACATTTCTGTGATCATATGACTTACACGGTCAAGGTTGATTCTTAGATCATCGGGATGATCAACTTCGCCTAGCACTGAGTAACCACCAGTAATTTGGTCGTTTAGAGTCTTGACAGCCCTGCCAATTTCTTGTACAGGATAAACTCGCTGATTTTGATTCCTAACGCCACCCTGAATGCAAATGCCCTTCATATAAAGGTTTTTGCCGTCATGGCCGTCGGATTCAACGACCATTTTTGCTTGATCGAAACTCAGGTTTTCACGAAGATAATTCATCTATCGATCCTATTATTTTCCGCCAACAAGTGACTTCTTGTTGTCAGCGGATTCGCCTGCGCCTTTCTTCTCTGCGCCGTGTCCTGGCTCTTTCTTTGAGAAAGCATTGCCAGCTTTACCGCCTGGAACATTAATGTTTCCGGCGTTATCTTCTTTTGGACTTGGATTTAATAGGCCACCTTTTGTACCTTCACCTTTAGCTTCGCCGCCTTTAGCGATATTAGCAGTTGTACCGCCCATATCATTCTTACCAGCTACTGCGCTCTTTGTGTTAGCACCGTTGTCGCCACCTTTTGGTGTAGCTACTTTTTCTACATATTCACGCATAAAATCAGGATTAAACTCATCCTTCATTTCTTCGTCTTCACCGCCAAACTCCATGTCGCTATGTTCTTCTTCGCCTTGCTCGTCAGACATTAGTGCTTCAAATTCAGCACGTAGGTCGTCAAGTGCGTCTTCTAGGTCAACAACGCGGTCTTCTAGATCTTCACCGCCTTCTTCACCTTCGTCTTCACCGTCTTCTGCATCAACGTCGTCGATGAAATCATCAGTAGCATCGCCACCGATATCACCTTCTTCGTCGTCAGCTTCGGCAAAGCCAAAATTCTCTTCTACTTTTTCGTCTTCTTCTTTATCTTCGTCTTTGGCTTCTTCTAGATCGTCTTCGTCTTTAACTTCTTCTAGATCTTCAAAGTCTTCGGAAAGAATATCTTCGTAGATTTCACGTGATTTAGCAACCACGATCTGATGGAAAAGCTCTTTGGCTTTGTCAGATTCATCATTAATAAGATGCTCGAGCATCTGCTCGAATTTATTTCGATCAGTCATGTTATCCTCCTGTAATTGTACAAGGCTGTCAAATATATTTACTTTATATTACAAAAAGGGGTTGATAATGGCGTGTTTTATGCCTTTTCTGGCCACGTTTTCATCAACCTTTGTAATTCTTCGTATGAAATGTGTCTAAAGTTGGGATAATTCCAACCAGGGTCATAAAAATGATTAGATTCAATTACTCTATAAAATTTAATATTTTTATTTGTTTTTATCACGTGTTCAGTTTGTCGTTGCCAATTACCGTGATAGGTTGCAGTGTCAGATGATTTTTTATAGTTAAAAGAATCTGCGTATACATTATTAAATTTGCCCTGCTCGCCTACATAGTCAAATCCTAAAATAAACACTTCAGACGGATTATGCGATGATGCTAGATGTAGGGCAGTGGGTCCTGAGCTCCATCCTAGACTAGGCTGGAAATATCTAAAACCAGTAAATGTCTTGTATTTTGCGTTTGCGTTTGTCCAAACTTCGTGTGTTCGTTGATATCCTGCTTTGTTAATTTCTATGATCATTTTAGGATCTACAGCGATCAAATAATCAGGATCAAACTCTCTATATAAGGCGTTGCACCCATATATTTTGCCAAACTTTTTTAGTTCTGTGAGTCTTACGTTTAGTCGACTACGACCATTGCCTAGCACAAAGCACCGCATAAATTAACCTTTTAAGTAGTTATGCTGGAGGAGCGGCTGGTGTCATATACATATCTTGAACAAATTCTAATTCTTTTTCTTGTTCTAAAATATGTGCTTCTGATGCTTTTCTTAGTTCATTAATCTGTTTAAGAGTTAGTCTAGTTTTGCGAGTGTCTGATCTTTTCATTTCTTCAAAATCACGATCAGCAGAATAGCGCATGTCGTTAGACACAGCTTTGAGATCTTTATCAGCGTAAAACAATTCTCTTAAAATCATATTAATATTTATGCAGTCGGAGCCGCAGGTGCGGCTGGCGCCGCTGGTTCACCACCAGCCGGTGCTTCAGATGGAGCAACATCTGTTGGAGCTGGTTCATCTGCTAATGCGGCTGTATCAGCTTGTATACCTGCTTGGCTAATACCTACACCGCGCAATTCTCCTGAGCTGTCAGTGGCTGTTGCTTTGCCTTTACCGTTCTCTTCAGCCCATAAGCGTTCATTTTCTGCTACTTCTTCGTCTGTTAGACCTAAGAATCGCTTAAGAGCAAATCTCTTTGAAATGTATGTCTGTTGAGAAATTGTACCGTAGGTATTAATCCTTTGGTTATCAAGTTCTGCCTGACGATATGTGGCAAAGTTTTGTGGTGGTTGAAACTTTAATTCAAATAAACTTGAATCAATGTTTACACCTTTGTCGTACAAGAATAATTTAAATTCTTGATCAAAATTATCCTGCATAAGACTCTGTAATCTCATGCAATAGTTGTTAAATCTTAATTCTTGAATATATGCAGTACCTACACGACCATCGTTATACTGTGCTTGACTGTCGTCTGCACCTGTAGGTAAGTAACTGCTTGGAATACGTAAACCGCGGAATAGCTTATTAGTGAAATATTTTAAATCATCAATTTCACCCAGGTTAGTACCGCCAGGTAATGTGTCAACTTTTGATCCACGGCCTTCAGCTGTTTGTGGGAAGAAGTAATCTTCGTTGATACTCAACGGATTATATGCAGAGTCAATAACATTTGTGCCGCCACCGGTTGCGCTAGGAATTCGTCTTTGATGAATTTCGTTTTTAACACGTTCAACAAAACTCATGGCCAAATGGCTTGGCATGTTACCTACGTCAATATAAAACACACGACGCTCGGGAGCACGTTGCACACGATAGATAATAATAGCGTCCTCAAGCAATTCTTTTTGTTTGAATACTTTGAAAACGTTTTCTAACAAGCTGTTACCAAACGGAAAGTTGTTGTCTAAACACTCGCTTAGGCTTAGGTGAACTATGTGTTTTGCGTCAATAGCTAGTTCGTCTTGACCGTTTTGAAATCTATTTCCAGAGCTAGCCGAATTAGCTGGATATGAGCCTGTCATACCTCTAGCGGCAGCGCCGCCGGCGACATAGCTAGTGCCTCTGTTGTTAGTATTTGTAGTGTTTGGATTGATCGCTGTGGTTACTAGATCGTGGAAGTTGGGACTTAGATCTCTAATAACATACTGTTCAGGCTCCTTGCCTTCGCTTTCGTTAACAATAATTTTAACTAGTTTTCCTGGATCAATGTAGT
>JACCDJ011183619.1_pt1 | contig 18540 bp, 14 predicted proteins | sample 7444481 | NCBI WGS metagenome assembly JACCDJ01 (sample SAMN15323435, study PRJNA562643) | freshwater metagenome | isolation source: river surface water | place: USA:Blue River Watershed | collected 2017-08-15 | reverse complement strand
TTTCTTCTTGATATGCAAACGAAGATGTAGTCAAAAAGAACAATCCCAATATAGCAATAACATTTCTCATAATAATTTCCTTATTCCAGTTAACTTGTACAATTCACTTATGGACCTTAACAATTTAGATGACGAACAGATCCTGGAACTTCAAAAACAATTTGAAGAAAATAGAAAAATTATTCTTTCTATGGATCCAGAAGAATTTTTAGAGAGAATTATCAAACTCCACGACTCTACAGATGTCATCCTCGAAGGCTATGATCTTTCCACAGATATTAGTGGAGGACAAGGTATTTCAATGGCTGGGATTATTAGATTGAGAAATGCTTTGATGGATGCTGTTGAGTGGATTACTCACAACCTTACTGAAGAAGATTTAGAAGAAGAATTGTAATGTCTGCATATAAGAAAATCGAATGTGAAATTGTTGATAAAGATACATTATTGGAAGCTTTAAGTCTTCTTGGTTTTTCTCCTGATGTATTAAATGAGCCAAAAAATCTTAAGGGCTATAGGGGCGATGAGAGAAAAGAAGTTGCTCACGTAATTATTCCAAGAGATCAGGTGAATAAGTTCACTGGTGCTTCTAACGACATTGGATTTTTCTGGAATGAAGCTGAACAAAAATATTCTTTTATCTTATCTGAATATGACAAGAAGATGCATATGGACCAAAGAATCATTCAAGCATATGTGAAAGTGGCAATTGAAAAAGCGCTTGTAAAAAATGGCTTTAAAATCAAAGTAAATATTAATGATGAGGATTTCTTGAAACAAACTATTTCTGAAATGGAAATAGTTGCAAGAAAGTTAACCTAATGGCAAAAGAAGTGGAATTGAACATTCAAATAGATAAGAATGGCAAAGTAGTAGTAGAACCCAAGGGAACATCTGGAAAAGAATGTTTAGATCTTATGAAATTTCTAGATAAGATTCCAGGTTTTGTAATTAAAGAAACAACTCCTAACAAAGATATGCGAGATGAAATAAAAGATTTTAATTTCGAGGAGAATAAAACAAAGTGAATCAAGTAAAACAATTTTTTTGGAAGTTATTATCAACAGACAAGTTCAATGATTTTTCAAGTTTAGCTGTAAAAACTCCAGGCCCAATTAGTAAGAAAGCTGCTGTTGATGCTTGTGCTAAAGAAGTGTTAAGTGTAAGAGAAGATGGTGCTAATTCAGGAACATTTGTAAATCGTTATCTTTCTGCTGTTGGTCTTGGCCCTGGAAATCCTTGGTGTATGGCTTTTATCGTCTTAAGATTAATTAAAGCAGCACATTCATTAGCACTTACAATTCCAAATGAAATGCCAAGAACTGGAAGTACAGTAGTCTTTTCTAATTGGGGGAAAGCTAAATCTTGGTTTATTAAGAGAGCTGATCTTGAATTAGGAAGGGCAAGAATACAAGAAGGCGATATTGTATTTTATTTCTTCGCTGCTAAAGGAAGAATTGCTCACACTGGAATTGTTGTTGATGTAACTTCTAATAATGATTTTAAAACTGTTGAAGGAAATACATCATCGGGTTTGAGAGATGTTGTTGATAGAGATGGCCAAGGTGTTTATATGAAGCAAAGAAGCATCTCGGCTCTTGGTTTGTTTGGTGGTGTAGTAAGATTACCTTACTAGTTCTGCTGTTACTATTTCAGTTTTATGTCTAGTTAAGGATTTAGCAACAATATTTCCAAGAGCATCTACAATTTGTGTATGACCTTGGAAATACAAAGGGAACATCCAACCACAGCAATATGGACGAACAACACTAAAACCATTTTCTATAGCTCTTTGTATTTGTGGAGTTTCTTTTTTACTATCAAAAGGATATCCAGGAAAAGGGCGCCATCCATTTGAAGGAGCGAACAATATGTTTGCTCCTTCTTTTTTAAATTTACTAACATAATAAGAATTATCTAAATCATAACAAATACAAAGACCAATTTCACCAAGTCTTGTTTCTATAACCACAGGATCGTGTTGAGTTTGTAATCTCAAGGCTTTCTCAAAACCTACAAGATCTTTCTTTGATGCTACCCCTAGAATTTCGCCTTTGTTATCTATGATCGCCACACTGTTATAAATGCCATCTGCTCTTTTTTCATAGTAAGTGCCAGTGATAATATGTATATTGTATTTCTGGGCTAAATTACTCATAACATCAAGAATAATATTTTCTTGGTTTTTGACATTGAGAAATCTGAAAATGAAAGATAAATCTAATTTTTGAATAAATTTATCAAATAAATTTTCAAAAGATGTTTTGATTGAAAGAGATGTTATTTTTTCTTTCTTTGCAAATAATAAACAATAATTTATATTTTCTGGAAAGCAAATGATATCAGGCATAACAAGTAGATTGTGAAATACTTGTTTTTCTATATATTCTTGAAATTGTTTTTTTGAAAAACAATGTTTGAGATTTAATTGGACGGCTGATACTATCATTACATTATTTGCCCTCTTCGTCTACGTTTGCCTTCGTCAGCTATAGCAAGTGCCCAACCTCTTCTAGCAGTTCCTGAAACAAGAGTATGATTGAGTGTAAATCCATTACTGGCATCATAATCTTTTAAAAATGCTAATTCTCCATTTTTTGCAGAGCCAGCAGAACCATTTGGAAGTGCTAACAAAGTTCCTGCAATACCAGAAAATACATAATTTGGATCGGAGTTGTCTTGGTTTCCATATAATATGCAATATTGCCCAGGATTTGAATAAACAAAAGAAACTCCAGACAAAGTTGCTGCGGAATTGGCTACTAATGTCATAGAAGTTCTGCTAGCAACTGTACTAACTGTACCAATTAATGTTCCATCTACTTGATAAATTCTGTCTCCTGGAGCAAATCTAAAAAATTCTGTACCTACACCAGTCACTGTTGGGTTGGCAGTGCTTGTAGATATAGTACCTGTGCCATTCCAATACAAAGAATCATTGCTTCTGTTGCCAGAAAACAAAGCTATTCCATCAGCTGTAGGTGATGTTGTTGTCCTTGTGTTATCTGTAGGACAAGATGTTGCTGCTCCGAATACTGTTTTAGGAACAAAACCAGATATACCTAGTCCTGTAAATTGCTCTCCGGTGGTTGTAGCTGTGAGTATGTCTACTAAAGCAAAATCAGCTGGGTTATCTGTTTTCATTGCCATATAAATATAACTATTATTGTTGCCTCCAGCTGCATCAGAACTTGTAAATGTCCATCCTGTGCTATTTATATTACTAATTGTGTGAGTGTAAACTGTAGTTCCAGTCACAGTTGAATAAGGTATCATCACATTAGAGCTTGCAACAGTTCCCATATCAGCATTGTTTGGCGTAGCAGAGTTATCTTGATGCATATAAATGCCTTTTTGTTTTAAGGGAGATCTTGTTGCACAACCAAATGAAAATCTAAAATCATCAGTAGCGCCACTGTTTAAAGCATTTATTGTAGATGCTACAATTATAACATCAGGTTGCCAAGTTAAGCCAGAGAAAACTCTTGTGCCTCCTGCTGTTGTAGCAAAGCTACTATTTCCAATTCCTACAGAAAAACCTGTTCCTGTGAAAAATGTCATAACCGCTTCAATGTGACCATTTGTTTGAGGCGTTGAGGCAGCTGGTGTAAAAGTTGCTCTATCAGTAGAAAATGATGCTGATGTAAATTCCCAGTAAATAGCTCCAGCTGAAGTTGTTGTTCTTATATATCTTGAGTTTGAATCTTGTCTTCTAAGTTCCGCTGGACGAACATTGTCTCTCATTGTTCCAGTGCAAGTTCTGTAAATCAAAGTTGGAGATACAACACTATTAGCAGGACCTATCATTCCTATGCCAAGATTTCTGTAGCCTAATGTTGTATCAAAAGCATTTGTACTAGCACTGCTTTCAGCATACATTATAAGACAAGCTTGAGGAGTGCCAAATCCTGGTTCAAGATCTACAGTAATTGCTGTTCCAGCAGCTTCAGCTGTCCAGAATCTTCTTCTAACTGTGCAACTTTTCATAATAAAATTATAAAAGAATTAAACTTCTTCCATTGTAAGTTGAACACTAAAGTTAGCGTGAGTGGCGTTAAGTAAAGTCCAATTTAATCTCAATTTATCATTAGACGTTACTAATGCTCCAGCTGCAAATGAACTAGTACTTGTAAAATAAGTACCTGCACCTGTAAGAGTAATTCCAAATCCACCTATCATACTGTTTCCAGTACCACCACCTAAAGCAAACGCAGTAGTCCCTGAATATTTTTCTAATTGAATTCTAGATTGACCAGCGGACGGTGTTTCAACTCTGATGTCAAGTTCTCTTAATATAAAGGTTATATCACTAATACCATCTGAAGCTGATTCTGGAATTTTTAAGATTACAGTGTCTGGGCCAGCTGCAGTAGGCGTGTACCCAGCACAAAATTGCATTGTAAACCCTCTTTTTGCTCTAACTACTGGTGTATTTGCAGTGGCAGCGGAAAATGCTATGCCGGATCCTGGTGCAGCAAAATACATTTGCCCATCAGATCCAGTAATCATAATAGAAGAACCTGCACCTACTTGAGCAGTTGGTAAAGATAAAGTATAACTATTTGCTGTATTTCCAGCTTGTAATGCAGTGTATTGAGTATTAGTGGCATTCCATAATAACAAATCGCTTTGAGATCTAATATTTATATTGTTTAAAATATTTAAACTTCCACCAATTCCAACTCCACCTGTAACAACTAATGCTCCAGTAGTTGTAGATGCTGAACCAGTAGTGTGCGTAATGTTCACAACACCTGTTGCAGTGCTATTGGTGAATGTTGCAGATCCTGAAACAGAAGCTCCAGTGCCAGAATAATATGCAGCTACTTGGTATTGAGCGCCTGGAATTGCAACTGTTCCTGAACCAGCACCAGAAGATCCAGTTACAGTTGTCCAAGAAGCAACACCATTGGTATTTGCTGTAAGAACTTGCCCAGAAGAACCATTTGTGATTGGGAATGTAAAACCTGTACCAGTTGCTCCAAGAGATAAGTAACCATCACCACTCAAGTATAATCTTTGAACATTATTAACTCTGACATCAACAACACCACCAACAAAACCAGTTGCAGCATTTATTGCCAAATATGTTCCTAAAGAAGAACCAGAACTCCAGGATTGGCTTGTACCTAACAATTTCAAAGCTGCACTAGAGCTATTTACTGCTGAAAGTGGGAAGCTTGATATTGATAACTGTCCTACATCAGGTTCATAATTAAAGGTTGTAGAAGCAGCAAAAGATGTGCCTGATTTATATTGGATGTCACCAATGTTAGTTCCACCCGGAGATCCACCTCCACTTGTAGGAGCTGCAACCCAAGCCATTACACCACTTACACTTGCAGATAAATAAGATGTTCCAGTTCCAGTTGGCGCTGCAGGTGGCAAAGTGTAAACTGTATTTGCAGACCCAGCAAATCTAAAACCTGCAAAGTTAGATCCGTTGAAGATATTTAAACTTCCACCAACTGATAATGACTTTCCTATTGCAGATCCGCCAGTGACAACAAAAGCTCCTGTGGTTAAAGATGTTGAATTATCACTGGAATTGATTGTAGCTTTACCAGAAGCAGCTCCTAAAGATAAGGTTGTAGCAGCTCCAAAAGCGTTTATAGTAGAAGCATTAGTGTTGAATACACTAAATGTTGTGTCACTAGTTGTCACACTTGTTGTAAAATCAGGTGAAGTTCCAAAAACAAGAGCGCCAGATCCAGTTTCACCAGTGATTGTATTAAAAAGTTCTGATGAAGTTGTTGCAGCAAAATCAGATAATTTGTTAGATGTAGTAGCCAAAGTACCAGTGGTTGGCAAAGTTAAACTTGTTGTGTTAGTCGTATTGAAAGTTAAACTGTGCCCACCAGAAGTTATCAAAGAAGATCCAGTAGCTAAAGTCAATGTTGCGTTTGAAGCTGGAGCTGTTATAGTGACTTTGTTATATGTTGTAGCTGAAACATTGCCGTTTGCCATCACCACACCTGAAATTGATGATGAAAAACCCGTTCCAGTAAATAGTGAACCTGCAATTCCAGCTCCACCAGAAACTACTAAAGCTCCAGAGGTTGTAGATGTAGATACCGTAGTGCTGGTTACATTTACAGTTCCGCCTATAAATGCATTACCTAATAATCCTAATCCACCTGTGACAGATAAAGCACCAGAGGTTGTAGAAGATGAAGATTGGCTGTTAGTAATGACTGTTGTTCCGCCAATGAAAGCGTTACCAGTTATACCAACACCACCTCTGACAAAGAAAGAACCTGATGAAGTAGAAGTTGAATTGATTAATCCACCTACTGATATACCAGTTCCAGTAAATTGTAAGTTGGCATTCTCACTAACTGCATTAGAAGTTGTTGCGTAATAAGCAGCAAAATTGGCAGTACCAGAGTTAACTGACCCTGAACCACCACTAGTAGGTGCAGCAACCCAAGCCATAACCCCATCTATTCCTGATGACAAGTATGAAGTTGCAGTTCCTGTCGGTGTTCTAGGTGGTAAAATATATGTAGTATTAACGCCTGATTGAGCTCCCTTGAAGCCTGTATACAGCGCATTTCCAGAATTATAAAATCTTAGTGAATTGGCTCCTCTAATAGAAAAAGCATTGTTTCCTACTGTAGATCCATTTTCAAACAAAGCAGTGTAAGAACCATCGCCAGTGGAAGCAAAACCAGCCCAACCTTGAACATCTAATTTATATTGGGGATTTGTTTGCCCAATACCAACTAAGACTCCAGATCCAAATTCTGCTATTCCAATTGTTCCGCCAGCAGAAGCACGTAAAAATGGAGTACCTGATTTATCATTGACAGACCAGATTGTTCCTGTCGATAAATTGTAATCAAGAGTAAAAACATCTCCATCAGAACCAGTTATGGCTAAGGTATTGTCATCTCTTACTTCTAATGTTAAAACAGATGTACCAGCACTTGCTCCAGTGAAAACTATAGTAGGCTTTGCTGGAGATGGTTTGTTTTTAGAAGTTGTAATTCTTATATTTTTATCTGAATCTGCCATATTGTTAATTTCTTATATTATGAAAGTTTTACTTTTATAATCCATACCTAGATTTTTGAGCATTGTAAATTTGTGTAATTTCAACACCTGATAATGCTCTGTTATAAAACATAACTTGAGCGATATTTCCTATCCAGTTTTCCCCAGTGCCAACATATCTACCAACATAAGCAAGATTTTGCACAATGCTCCAAGATCTTGCTGAAGGTCCTACTATAGATGAAGCGTTAACGTATACAGTAGCATTTGAACCATCATAAGTAGTTGTAACGTGATACCAAGTATTTAAGGATATTGAGGAACCACCAGAAAGAAATTCTACCGAAGATGAATAGGTACCCCAAGCAGATCCAGTGTTTCCTTGAGCTATGCCAGTTGCTTGCCCAGTTGCGTTAGTTCCATAAGAAAAAGGGTGTCCGTAAGTATTAAATGCTGTTGCTCTTGCCCAAACCATTATCGTTCTAGGATTTGTACCATAATTGAAATTCCCAGTAACTAAGTTTGCATCAGCTGAGCCATTGAAATACAAACTATCTATTGTAGAGCCACTTCCAGATCTAGTTAAAGAATTTCCTGTGCTTGATAATGTTCCATTAGTATTTTTCCCAGATAAATCATTCCAAGCAGAGCCAGATCCTAAATAACTTCTTTGATTTGAAGCATCTAAATTTAAGACTAAAGAAGAGTCATATGGAATTTTAGGACCTATTGAGCTTCCCATTACAATCCATACCTTTTTCTTTGAGATTCGTAAATTTGTTTAATTTCATTTGCAGATAATTCTCTCTGATAAAATTTAACTTGAGAAATATCACCAGAAAATTTACCTATAGATGCTGATCTTCCTGATGTTCCTACTGTCAGAGCTGTGTTGGAAGTGTTTGGTGTATAGATTGATGTAGATGATTCTAATACACCATTCAAATAAGTTTTACTCGAACTTCCACCAGCATTAGTTGCACACATCAAGTACCATTTATTTGTTGTCATTACAGTTGATCCTTGAGTACTAGTGAGAAGAGCTCCTACAATATTTCCCCAAACGATTGCAATTTTTGATCCATATATACACATTTCAAAAAGTGTTGCATTTCCATCTGTACCTAAACTTAATACTGCAGAATTAGCAACAGAAGATGGTTTCACCCAAGCCATCAAAGTTCTTGGATAAGCACCTGAAAGTCCAGTTGTGGATGTTGAAGCATACATTGTTGATCCATTAAAGGTTGCAACAATTGAAGAAAGTATGCCAGAAATTGTTGGACTTCCTGTAAGAGACATAGAATCATTGGCATAAATATTTTTTAAAGTTGAACCTGATTTATAAGACAATATATTTCCGAAATCAAATGAAGATTTGATACCAGATTGAGAAATTCTTGGTCCACCGTGTTGTCCCATTATAATCCGTACCTTTTTTTTGTAGCATTGTAATTTTTAGATATTTCTGCTGCTGAAAGAAACCTATTGTAAATTGTAAATTGTCCAACTCGACCTGCGTGATAAACTGGTGATGATATTTGAAATCTACCAATAAATGATTGAGATGGTGTTGTCATAGTGCGTGTTTTTGTTGTGCCTGATGCATTTAAAACTCCATCTAAATAAATTTGCATAATGCCTGTTGTAGCACTTTTGGTAAATGCCCAATGATGCCAACCTTGCCATTGAGCATTTGTCAAAGTCGCAGTATTGACACGATCATATGTGCCACCAGAAAATCCAGCATCCCAATAAACTACACTGTCATTCCAAGGTAAATGTATATTTATTGTCCTAAATTCATCAGCTGTATGAGCAGAAAAAACTGAAGATGCTTGTGCTGTTGTGCCATAATTCCAGATACAAAATGTTGCTTCATTGCCTGTTGGTATATAATTTACTGGCACTTGTATGTAATCATTTGTTCCATCAAAATTAAATGATCCACCATTTGCAGTTCCGAACACGACACCATTGTTAAGAGTTCCACCAACGCCACTAGAAATTAATTCAAACGCAGTATTGCCACTACCTGAATAACTTCTTATGTTTCCAGCGTCTAAGTTGAAAATAGCACCATCAATTGTTATGATAGGATTGTAATAATGTCCCATTAAAATCCGTACCTTTTTTTAGTTGCATAATAGTTTTGCTTAATTTCTGCAGCAGTAAGTTCTTTATTATAAAAAAGAACTTGAGCAATTCGTCCTATAAATTTTTCTGTATCTTGAAAACTACCACCAATATATGCTGAACCTTGAGTAGCAGTTATTTGATTACCGCCACTATTATCTAATGCCCCATTTAAATAAAGTTTCCAGCCAGATGTAGATTGAGTTACAGCTATATTTGCCCAGACATTTGTAGTAGCATTTGAGCCTGAATATCCAGCAACGTTATGTTGATATGTTGCCCACTTACCGTTATCTGCTATAGCTAAACCCGTTGCAAATGAAGCAGTACCAAACCCAAATATTTGATTCCATCCAAATAATGAAGTAGGATATACCCAAGCAAAAATTGTTCTTGGTCCAGTACTGTATTGCAAACTAGCCACATTGGATATAGGTGCAGTAAATGATCCACTAAAAGAAAGTGCTGATGTGGCTCCAGATCCAACAAGCGTAATTCCAGTTAAGCTTGCGGTAGTATTACTTCTAGCTAAATCTACCCAAGTACTTCCACTACCTGAGTACGACCTTGGGTTAGCAGCATCAAAAAGTAAAAATAAACTGTCATAAACTATAGAAGTATTGTATGCAATCCCCATTACAATCCATACCTCTTTTTTGTAGCGTGATAATTTTGTAATACTTCAGCAGCAGATAATCCACGATTGTAAATTTTAAAATCTGCAATATTCCCATTTAAGAATCTATTTTCTGAAAAATCCCACTTTCCTAGACTTATATTAGCTTGCTTAGTTCCAACTCCTGCTGCTGTTCTTGCTAATCCAGATTGAACACCATCTACATATAAAACAGAAATAGAACCATTATTTGTTGCTGTAACTTGATGCCAAGTGTTATCACCTACAACAGAAGAACTTGTGCATCTTGTAATAGAGTTTCCTGGTTGAGCACCCCATTCTAAAACACCACCAAGATCAGGTCTATCTTGAATAAAAAATCCAATTGATCCTGGTGATGTTTGGTAATTGTTATCCACTAAAGTTTGAATTGTTGCTGTTGTAGTACCTGTAGTTAACCATTTAGCCCATAATGATAAAGTTATAGGCGAACCTGTATCGATTTGACTTGGATAAGGTATGGATGCAAAAGAAGTTGTTCCATTAAAAACAAATGACCCATAATTATTTGAGTTGAAAGTAATATTTGTTAATGAATAATTTCCGCCAATTCCACTTATGTCAAAAGAAGTATTACCAGACCCAGGATAACTTCTTGGATTTCCTGCGTCTATGAATGAAATAAGGCCATCCATAACAATTGAAGGTGCGTGTCCAAGTGCCATTAACGGATACCAAACCTTCCTCTAAAAGCTCTATAATGTTCTTTTACTTGTGCTGCAGTTATAGCTTGACCCATATTGAACCAAAGTTGACCAATAGCACCATCACAACCAGGGAAATCAAAAATTTTAGTGTCTGATGCACTGTTTTGGTTGGCAGATAAGCCTGTAAAGGTTGTAAATAAACTTCCATTTACATACATTGTTGCAGCTGTACCAGATCTAGTAAAAGTATAATGTCTCCAAGAATTATCTGTCATTGCTAAGCCACTAGTGGTGTAATTTGTATTTGAAGACTTCATCGTTATATTGCCGTTTGCTTCAACATAAAATCCTAAATCATTTGATTGCCATTGAATTATTGTTCTATAATCTGCAGCTTGAGGTTGTCTATAAATAAAAATACAAGTAAACGAATTGCTTGATTGATTTCCAGTTTGAGTAATTTTTTGTGTAAATTGTTGAACACTTGTTTGTTTTACATATTTCGATATACCAGAACCAGCAATGAGATTCGTGTTATCAGTCATTGTCCAATTAGAAAAACCCTTATATATCAAAGGATTAGAAAAAGTAAAACCGGATCCAGTATATGAAATACTACTAGATGGATCTAATAAAGTGTCAAAATTATCCCACCAAGATACACCAGGACCAGATACTGTTCCCATTTACTGTGCCTCGTATTCAGTGATAAGTTTAGGTATGTCTTTTCTTTCTGCCCAAACAGAGTAATAACAATGAATAGGGTTATTGTTATCATCTGCTATATATACATTATAATTTTCAATTTTTTCTACGTATAAACTTGAACCTTTACCAATAGGAGTCAAATGTACAGAATATGAATCTTGGTGTACTAGTCCTACCCAATGTTCTGGAAGTATAATTACATTTGAATTTTTTAATTCACCACGAGCGTATACACCATTCTCAGGACCTTCTAAACTTCCATATCGAAGTTTCATTCCTTCTTTTGTTGGGTGATCAATTACAAAGCTCTTATTTGTTGCAGAAATTTCACCATTGATTTCTAATTCATACGCTGGGTTTGAAAGACCAATGCCAACTCTGGTAACTGCACCATCTATCGAATGCACCCATAATCCAGCAGTGTAACCAGTACCAGATGGTGAGAACATTGATACTGTTATAGCTGTTCCTCCAGCAGTATATTCAAAGCCTGAAGCACCAGCAAATGCAGTTGAATTATTATATTGGATTTGTTTATTGCTTCCACCAGGTGTTGCACTACCACCAGCAGTCATCCCAACCCAACTCATCACACCAGCAATAGTTGAAGTAAGTACAGATGTTCCAGATGCAGATTGAGGGCTATTTGGTGGCAATGTATATATGGTATTTGCAGTACCGGAATATCTAAATCCAGAATAATTAGCACCATTATATATTTGAATTGCGCCTGTTGTGTCTATACTAAATAATTCAGTTCCGCCGGTTTCATTAATATCTTTGACAACACGATATTTAGTAGATCCAGCACCAGAACTAATTACATCAGTGCCAAAATTTTTATTGTTAGCCCAATAATATCTTATTGCTGGTGTGTCAGTAGTTCCGTTGTCTAATAAAATATCACCTTGAGAATAGTTTTTTGTAAATGTATCTGTGCCAACTCTAACATTTCCGTTGACATATAATGTTCCACCAATACCAACACCGCCATATACTCTTAATGATCCTGATGTTGTTGAAGTGGCAGGTATATTTCCACCTATTGAAATACCTGATCCAGTAAATTGAAGGTTAGCATTTTCATTGACAGCGTTAGTTGAAGCTGCATAATAAGCAGCGAAGGTAGCTGTACCAGAATTAACTGTTCCAGAACTAGAGCCACCCATAATGTTTGTGCCAACACCGTTACCGCCAGTTGTAATATCTAAATAAAATCCTCTAGCAGATCCACCTTGTTCAAAAAATCTCAATCTGTTTTGGAAGATATCAATTGTAACACCAGTAGTAATTGAAGTATTAGTGACTGGTTTATTGAGGAAAATTTCTCCTCCTTCATCACCAGAGCTTTGCATAATACTTAATTTGGAATTCGGCTCTTGTGCAATCCAAACATTTCCATTTACGCCCAAACTACCAGCTACAACTAGTGCTGCGGAAGATACTCCAGAACCAACAGTGGTGTTTGTAATAGTTGTCGTTCCACCAATAAATGCATTACCTGTAACTCCCAAACCGCCCAAAACTGACAATGCAGCGACAGTTGTAGATGATGCATTAGTTGCGCCAAGTATTGTTACACCTGTACCTACAGCAGTGATTAAGTTTGTCGAACTTACTGATGCTCCAGTACCCGCATAATAAGCCAATCTGTATTGTCCATCTGGTATTGCTACAGTGCCAGATCCAGCTCCACCAGTTGCTACCATAGGAACCCAAGTCATAAGTCCAGTTGAATCGGACTGCAATACCGAAGTGCCTGTCGCTGGAGATGATGCAGGTAAGGTGTAAGTTGTATTTCCACTTGCAGATGAAACAAAAGCTGTGTAGTTACTAGAATTAAATAATTGTAATCTACCACCTATACTTACTGATTGGCCAATACCTACACCACCAACTATTCTTAGTGCGCCAGTTGTAGTGGAAGTAGAATTTTCTGTGCCTGTAAAACGTGCAAATGTACTTGTAACACCAAAACCGTTAATATTATTGATATAACCATTACGCCAAATTAATGAAGACGAACCTAAGTCATAAGAATCATTGGCTGAGGGATTGAAATCTGTAGATGATCTTGCATTGAATGCAATAGTATCTGCAGCAGCATTGTTACCAAAAGTTCCAATACCTTTAAATTCAAAGTTACCATTGATTACAGCATTTCCAGCAGTTACGAGAGAATCAGAGTTTACTTGTCCACTGACTCCTAATCCACCATAAACAACTAAAGCACCAGTGCCTCTAGTTGTAGAAGCTGTTTGAGATGTAACTAAAATACCTGAAGAGTAAAATATATCAGTTGAAGGATTGTAGACTAAAGAAGTATTTGATGAAATAGCTGATCCAGAAACTGATTGACTTGGTGTGAACAATACAGGATGAAAACTATTAGTCGAAGCAAAGCCTATGCTTATACTATTAGCTGTAGAGCCTGAAGCTGACATAGGAACCCAAGACATAATTCCTGAAGGATCAGATTGCAGAATTGATGTGCCTGTTGCGGGTGAAGATGATGGTAATGTATATGCTGTGTTAGATGTACCAGCAAATAAGAATGCAGCATAATTACTGCCGTTAAATATTTGTAATCTACCACCAACAGATACTGAACCACCAATGCCTACACCGCCTGGAACTGTTAATGCACCTGTTGTAGTTGATGTAGATGGCGATGAAGCTGAAAGATACAACGACGTACCTGTAGCAGAATAAATATTTGGGGTTGTAGAAGCAGAAACAGTTCCTGAAGATACTACAAGAACTCCAGATAAGCCTGTTAGGTTCGCTCCTGTACCACCATATTGAACTCCAATTATTGTGCCATTCCAAGCACCGGCAGTAATTGCTCCACTTGCGATTCTCACACCAGAAATGCTTGAACCAGTTCCACCTACATATAAAGATCCACCTATACCTACACCACCTGATACTGTCAGAGCTCCATTTGAAAAAGTTGTTGATGCAGTTGAATGGCTAATACTTACTACATTAGCACTTACATCATTCTTGAGGGAAGAATAACCAACTACCGAACTACCAGTTGCTGGGTAAACTGCAACTTCGTATTGTCCTCCAGCACCTACGCCAGTACCACCACCACCACTTCCTCCTGATGGTGTACCCCAAGAAAGTGTTCCAGAACCATTAGTTTTTAAAAATTGATCTGGTGACCCATCTGTTGTTGGAAGAGTATATGTAACATTCGATGCAGCATTAGATTTTAGACCAGTGTAAAAGGTATTACCAGAATTATATAATAAAATTGAGTTTGCAGATCTAACTTGAAAACTATTGCTACCAGACACAGCTGAGTTGCTAAAAATAAAATTATATAGAGCATCATTAGAGGAGGCTAATCCAAAACTGCCTTTTAAATCTAATTTATATGTTGGGTTTGTTTGCCCTATACCTAAAACTCCACCAAATTCAGAAATATATACAGTTCCGCCAGCTGAAGCTCTTAATAATGGAACACCTGAAATATCATTTACAGCCCAAATAAAACCTGTTGTTAGGTTTGGTGATATTGAAAATAATTGGCCTTGAGATCCTTCAAAAGTGATTGAATTGTCTTCAAGAATAGATAAAAAGATTGGATCACCAGTTTGCCCAATCATTGCCATTGTAGGATTTGAGCTAATTCCTGTTGTGCCAAATGCTGCAAGGTTGTAAGTTAATCTTCCACTTATGCCAACGCCTCCTGCAACTTGTAAAGCACCTGTTGAAGTGCTAGTTGATGCAGTGGTGTGTAATATTTGAACTTGCCCTGAAGCTGTATTATTTGTAAATGTATTTGAGCCTGCAACTGAAGCACCAGTTCCTGCATAATATCCAGCAATTTGATATTGTGTACCAGATGATACTGTGCCTCCTGAAGATGAAGCAGACATAGCAACCCAAGTTAAGTTACCTGAAGTGTCTGATTGTAATATCGAAGAACCTGAACCTGGATAAGTTAATGGTAAGGTATATAGCGTATTTGAAGTGACTGAACCAGCTTTGAAACCAGTATATGAAGTATATGCTGTTCCCGCTCCATATAATAAGAAACTTTGCCCAATTGAAGCATTACCTGATATAGCAATACCGCCATTAAATCTTGCAGAACCAGATAATATACTTGAAGATAATGTAGAATCTGAAACTACTAATGTGCCAGATAAGTTAGCATTTGTTGCAAATGTATTCCATCTTAAAACAGCTGAACCTAAATTGAATCCACTAGTACCTGGAACTAAAGCATCAGTACCTGAATTGTCATTAACAGTAACAAGAGTGGTTGTTCCGCCAACGGATGAGCCTGGAGAAAATGAAGCACTATATCCAACAAAGGAGATGGCATTTTGGGCATCTCCTTTGATTGAAATTGATTGAGGACTACCTGTACTGTCATTCCAATAAATTTGACCAGTACTTGGGTCTATAATAACATCGGTTGGCACTTACCAATTACTCCTGAACTATGATGCACCCTATTGTTTGTAATAATAATTCAATAATTGAAATTCTTGTATCTTTTCCACTCAATCCAATATTTGAGAAGTCATCACCATTGATCAAAAATAATCTTCTGTCAATTGTAATTTCTTCATCATTGAGGATGGCATACATAAATCTGATACCAGTTTCAATATTTATGTTGCCTTCCTCAATCAATACCCAAGCAATATTTGGATTTTCGTTTGAAAATACTCTGAATTTATGCATTATTGTTCTGTTTCAAGTGGTGCATCCAATCTTGAACCGTGGACAATATAGTCAACTTTGATGTTCTTGAATTTTCTGGAAATAAAATCACCAACTAATTGTATTGTAAAGTAAGATTCTGTTTTTGAATCAATAGCAACATTGTAATTACCCCAAGGAGTTAATTGAATTGTGTATTGATTTCCAACAAGTTTGTGCCAATAGTCAGGTAAGTTGACTTGGATTACGCCCTTGCCTTCAACTGTTCCTCTGTGATAAACACCGTGTTCAGGTCCTTCAAGTACACCATATACAAGTCTTAAACCTTCTTTAGTTGGGTGAGGAATATCAAAGCTCTTAGTTGTAGCTCTCAAGTTTCCTGATGTATCAATTGAGAAAAGTCTTGATCCATCAACACCCTTAACACCACGGATAAAATATCTATCTGTCTTAGAATCATCAGTTGTAATTGTTTGTAATGTCAAGAGAGCTGTAGTTCCACCACCTGCAGCTATGGAACCAAGTGATGTAAGGGTCATACCTACACCAGCTGTTGATTCAGATAGGTTTGAATATGTAAGGCCAGTACCACTTGACCATTTAGCAATTCTATCAGCAAGACCAGATCCTGATACACTACCAACTAACAAATCAAAACTTGTAGTAGCATCTCTTCTGAAATAAAGATTTGTACCATTAAACCAGAGGTCTCCAATCTGTGTACTTCCAGATCCTGGGTTAGTTCCTGAAGAAGAAGGCAAGTTGATTGAAGCATAACTGGTTGTAGCTGCTGAAAAGACTGTTCTGCCGTTTTGAACTCTTAATACAGTATTTCCAGCACCAGCTGTAATTTCTGTCATTCCCTTGAAATCAACCAAGAATCTTTGAGTACCGTTTTGATCAATATCAATAAGGTTTCCTGCTGTTGCTGATCCGTTGGTATTATTTACATAAAGGATTGTTCCTGTTGCAGTAGCTGCATTTACTGATAAACCAACACCTGAAGCAGCAGTTGGAGAGTAACTAAAGTTTGCACTACCTGTGATTTCTCTTGTTGCATTATAATAAGCAACTTGAGTAGCAGTTCCACCTCCAGTAATACCTGATCCAGGGTAGTTTATTACCAAGTTTTGGCCAGATGTTGAAAGGAAAGAAGTACCTCCAACTGATGCAGAACCTGATAATGTTACTGCACCATAGATACCACTAATTTGAGTTACAACAGAATTACCACCGATAAAGAATCCACCTGATGCTGCTACAGTACCAGTTACTGATAATCCAGTTCCGCCAAGCATTGTTATTCCAGTTGCTGAAGCTAATCTGGTATTTCCACTATCGTAAATAACTACACCATTAGATGTAAATTGAGCAACTGTAGCCCCTGTTCCACCATTTGAAATTGGTAATATACCTGTTACAGAAGCTGGAGTGGATAGAGACAGAGCACTCCAAACAGGTGCTCCTGTTCCACCTGACAATAAAACTTGATTAGCAGTACCAGCTGCATTGAAAGCCATTGCAGAAGTATTAGTACTGTAAACAATTGCTCCAGGGACTTGAGTAAGGGAAGCATTAGTTCCACCATCTGCAAGTGAAACATCATTACCATTCACTCTATAAATGTATGCAGAACCAATTGTTATATTTGTATTTAAGTCAGTTGATAGTGATGGATTATTTGAACCATCTGTAACTAAAACTGAATTTGCAGCAGTGTTTGTAACTTGAATAGCACTACTACCATTTCCAAACAAAATACCTTTTGAAGTGAATGTGTTAGCACCAGTACCACCGTTATTTACTGTAAGAATATTACTTACAAAGTCAGAACTTGCAAGATTTACAGTGCCCCAAACAGGTGCATTGGTTCCTTTTATCAATACAGAATTCCCAGCGCCAGCGAAAGTTAATCTCGCTAGTGATGTAAAGGAAGTTCCAGCTGATACATAATACATATCTCCTGGACCCCAAGAGTTGGTTGGGGTGGCTAATACATATTGAGCAGTTCCACTTGTGTAAAGATTGAAAGTAGTAGCATTGTTAGCTGAACCAGTAAATGTTAAGTTTCCAGAGTTTGAAGATAATGCAAGAGTCTGGCTATTTAAGTTAAGTGTTGAACTTGAACTTAAGGTAAGGGTGTTGTTGCCACCAGTTAGTGTAATATTAGAACCTGTTACTGTAAGAGTTCTAGAAGCTACTCCACCAGCTAATGAGTAACCATCTGCATTCGCAGTTAGGGTATTAGATGAAATTCTAGCATCAGTGTCTGCAGTAACTGTAAATGAGTTGAGAGTACTTGATCCTAATGATGCAGCTCTAGTTCCACCTAGTGTAAATCCTCTAGAAAGGTTAACGCCACCAATCGCATTAGCTTGTACTAAGTTGACTAATAAAGCTAAATTATTACCAGATTCTACTAAACCTTGTCCAGCAATCAAGGTATTTCCACCAGCAAATAACGTCCAAGAAATTTGAGTTGATCCAAAACCTATTGGTCCAAGTGATGTTGTATCATTGGAACATACAAAAGCGTGATCAGCATAATTTGTACCTTCTTCAATAAATAAGAAAGTACCACCAGTAAGTTCTTGAACACCATTTTGGTTATCAGTATCAGTAGCTCTTACAAGAAGCCATCCTGAAGTTGCAGCTCCGCCATTTGAACGAACTTCATAGATACCGTTTGCG
>JACCDJ011008575.1_pt1 | contig 18542 bp, 14 predicted proteins | sample 7444481 | NCBI WGS metagenome assembly JACCDJ01 (sample SAMN15323435, study PRJNA562643) | freshwater metagenome | isolation source: river surface water | place: USA:Blue River Watershed | collected 2017-08-15 | reverse complement strand
GTCTGGCAGAGGCAAGATTTTATTTCGCAATGAATCGTATAAATGACCTGCTAATTTTTCTTGTGTCATCTCTGAAATTACATGCTGCGCCAAATCGGGTCGACCCACATCTCCAATGAATAAAGTATCACCGGTATAAATCGAGTGTTCCTTTCCGCTCTCATCTTTTAAAAGGAAACAACTGCTTTCCATGGTATGGCCCGGTGTGTGAATCAACTGGATAGTTACATCACCAAGTTGAAAAATTTCATCGTCCTTTCCGATATATGAATCAAACCCCGTTTTCATTCCAGTTGGTCCATATACGATTTTTGCACCCGTAGCCGCTGCCAGATCTTGGTGACCTGAGACAAAATCAGCGTGGAAGTGTGTCTCAAAAATATATTTGATTTTTGCATTGAGGTTTTTGGCCAATTCCAAATAAGGTTGAATTTCCCTTAATGGATCAATGATGGCCATTTCGCCTTTGCTTTCGATGTAGTAAGCGCCTTGCGCCAAACATCCCGTGTAGATCTGTTCAACTTTCATGGTGATTTTATTTTTAGCAAAGTTGAATTTGTAGATTGATATTGTTGGTATTCCAAGTCACACGGAAAACTATTCTTTGTCATTTTTTGCGATGAGGCAACGAAAGATGAATATTTGTTATCATTGTGTTATGAAGAACATCTTGCTCGCTTTTTATATTGGGGTTGGTTCATTTTGCCAAGCGCAATGGAATACAGATCCAAGTGCGAATACACCTGTATGCACGGAAAATAACTATCAAATTGATTTAAGGATGATGGAGGATGGTGTTGGAGGCTTTTTTATCGTTTGGAAGGATTATCGGAATGGCACTCCAGACATTTATGCGCAAAGGGTAGATTCATTGGGCAATTTGTTGTGGCCAATGGGTGGTGTTGTGGTTTGCGGCAACACGTCCGATCAGAGCACGCCGGGTTTAATTTCTGATGGCGTTGGGGGCATTATTGTTTCATGGAGCGACTGGAGAAGCGGAATAGAACGTGATATTTATGCGCAGCGCTTAAACGGTGATGGTCAGATTCTGTGGACTGTTGACGGAAAAGTGGTTGTGAATAAGGTAAATCGAGAACATAACCAACGCATGGTGATGGACGGTCAAGGTGGGGTAATTGTTGTATTTGAACAAAAAAACACATCATCATATGACTGGGAAATTTGGGCGCAACGAATCAATGCAAATGGAGATCCTGTATGGGCTCCAGGTGGCCAAGCCGTTACCAATGTTTTATCTGAACATTTGAATGAGAGAATTCAAAGTGATGGTCAAGGCGGTGTTTACGTGACTTTTCAAGATTTTAGAAATGGCATAGATTACGATGTCTATGTTCAACATTTGGGTCCCAATGGTGAGTATTTGTGGGGAACGGGTGTGTTGGCTTGCAATGCAACGGGAACTCAAACGAATCCCAAGATAGATCCGGACATCAATGGCGGTGTCATTGTTTCTTGGACCGATATGAGAAATGGTACTGATTACGATGTTTATGCCCAACGCATAGATGCCAATGGCAATTTATTGTGGGGTGCAACTGGTGCTCCGGTGGCTTTGGCTCCAGGAAATCAGAGTGCCATTGATCTTTTGTCTAATGCCGTTGTAGATGGCGTAATCTTTACCTGGAAAGATCAACGCAATATGCTTGATTATGATATTTACGCGGATAAACTTTCTTGGTCGGGTGTTTCTCAATGGCAAACCAATGGCAAACCCGTTTGCAACAATACAGGAAATCAAATCAACCCAAATATCACGGGTGATGGAATTGGCGGTGCTACCATAGTTTGGCAAGATCAAACCCTAGGCAATTTTGATGTTCGCGCTCAAAGACTTCATTCAACTGGAGCGCTTCAGTTTGGACTATCCGGATATGTTGTGAGTAATGCGGTGGGCGATCAGACCAGTCCCAAATGCGCATCCAATGAATACGGAGATGGCTATTTTGCATGGGAAGATAACCGCACAGGATTGGCTGATATTTATTGCGCAACAATTCATTGGGGAGGAGATTTCATTGCCGTTCCAGAAGTAAAATCGTGGTCGATGAAAGTATTTCCCAATCCAGCGGGTAATGAATTGAATTGGACATCCTTTAATCAAATAGATCAAATAGAAATTTTTGATATTCAAGGCAAGTGTTGCATATCGGAAGTGAAAAACTCGGTAAGCGGTCAAATTCAAGTGGATCATCTTCCCTCTGGAATGTATTTTTTAAGAATGAGAAATGGCGATCAATTGCAGCAAATGACATGGATAAAAGAATAATATTACTCTGCTGCGCAATTTGTTGCTTGAATATTTTCTCCTCTGCGCAATGGGTAGAGAACACATTAATTAATACACCTGTCTGCACGGAGTTTGGAAAGCAGAATGATGTTCGGTTGTTAGGAGATGATCATCACGGCGCCTTTTTGGCTTGGAAAGATGCGAGATACGGGAATAACAATCCCGATATTTATGTTCAGCATTTAGATTCGCTGGGTATTTCACAATGGGGAAACAATGGGATGGTTATTTGTAATGATACCACAGATCAAAGTACACCTAATCTGTGCACGGATGGTGCAGGAGGTTTCATTTTGGCATGGTCAGATTTACGCAGTGGCTTTGAGCGAGACGTTTATGCGCAGCGTGTAAATGCACAAGGTCAGGTGATATGGACCTCCAATGGAGTTGCAGTTGCCGATAAGCCGATTAGAGAACACAACGAGAAAATCACCTCAGATGATAACGGAGGTGCTTTTGTTGTTTGGGAACAATTGGATGAGTTTACACAACTTTGGAATATTGCCATGCAACGAATCAGTGCGCAAGGAGAGCGATTGTGGAATTCTGATGGAATTGTCATCAGTGATTACATGGCCAATCGACTGAATCCAAAATTGCAAAAGGACAAGCAGGGAGGCGTCTATATAGTTTGGCAAGAGTTGCACAATGGATTGGATTATGATATTTATGCGCAGCGAATTTCTGCTTCAGGACAAAAGTTGTGGGGACCCAACGGCATTGTGATTGCAGCTGCGGCTAATAGTCAGATTAATCCTAAAATGGATCCTGATACTTTGTCTGGAGGTGTTTACATTGCTTGGGCGGACAAACGAAGTCAATTGGATTATGACATCTATGCACAACGCTTGGATTCTTTGGGGAATGCGTTGTGGACAGAAAATGGTTTAAATGTCTGCACTGATATTGGAAATCAAAGTGCAGTTGATATCATCAGCACGACACAAACCAATGGATTGATTCTCACATGGCGCGATGGACGTTCAGGCAATAATGACATATATGTGCAGAAGTTGACACCTCCAGGATTTGCGGAATGGGGAAATCAAGGAATGTTGATCTCAACGTCCCCTTACAATCAAATCAATCCCAATATATGTTCAGATGGAGCAAATGGGTGTATCATCACTTGGCAGGATTCAACTTTCAATGATTGGGATGTCAAATCTCAGAAGATCAATGGTGATGGTCAAATTCAATGGTTAGAAAATGGAATAACAGTTTCAGATGCAATAGAAATACAAGGCCATCCGAAAAATATACCGGATGGATATGGAGGTAGTATTTATGCGTGGCAGGATAAACGCGCTAATCAGTATGACATATATGCGCATCACCTGAATGCAAATGGAACAGGAGGAACCAATGGAATCGTGTCAAGGAATACGAAATCAAATTTCGTTATTTACCCCAATCCTTCCAGTTCGGGTTTTCAAATATCAGAAGGGAATTATCAGCAAGTGACGATTTACAATGCTGTGGGACAGCGTTTGTTTTCAGGGAATCAACTGACTGGTTTTGATGAAAAAGCACTATCTGCCGGAGCTTATATTGTTGTGATAAAGAGCAATAGTGGAGTGGAGCAGCAGGTATGGATCAAAGAATAATTACTGGATAGCTTGAACGCTTCTAATTTCAGGAAATGCAGTTCTAATGGTACTTTCAACCCCTGCTTTCATGGTCATAGAACTCATGGAACAGCTCGTGCATGCACCATGTAATTCTACAAGAACATCCATTTCATCTGTGATATCTACCACTGAAATACCGCCGCCATCAGCTTCCAAATACGGTCTTACCTGATTCAGGGACGCATCAATGCGTGCCATTAACTCTTCTTTATTCTCCACTGACATCTTTCTTTTTTCTAAAGGGAAGCATTCTTAATTCGCGCTCGAAGTTACCAATCATTTCGTCCAAATAAACATGTGCGCTGTTATCTTCATTGAGCACTGCGGGTCTTCCGACATCTCCGGCCTCTCGAACGCTCTGAATCAATGGTATTTGAGCAATCAAAGGCAACCCTTGATCCTCAGCCATGTTCTTGGCTCCATCTTGACCAAATAAATATTGACGATCATCCTCGCTGCCTGTTGCACTATACCAGGCCATATTTTCTACAACGCCCAATATAGGTACATTGATGGCAGGTAGATTGAACATGGCCACTGCCTTGGCCGCATCAATCAATGCAACGGGCTGTGGTGTAGAAACGATAACCGCCGCGGTTAACGGAATATTTTGAACGATAGACAAGTGAACATCTCCAGTTCCAGGTGGCAAATCCAAAACCAAATAATCCAATGGACCCCAATGTGCATCAGTAACCATTTGATTGAGGGCTTTGGTTGCCATTGGACCTCGCCATACGATGGCTTGATTCAAATCTGCAAAAAAACCAATCGATAAAACTTTCACTCCGTATTGTAAGATGGGCTCTAACTTAGATGCCCCATCTACTTGAATTAAATTGGGTTTTTCATGTTCTAAATCGAACATCAATGGGGCCGAAGGACCATATATATCGGCATCCAAATAACCAACGCTGTATCCTTTTTTAACCAGTCCACAAGCCAAATTGGCGCTGATGGTAGATTTACCAACACCTCCTTTTCCTGAAGTAACAGCAATGATGTTTTTAACTCCGGGAAGTACTTTTCTCAAATCTCCTTCACGCTCATCTCCGGATATTGGAATGACTTCAACATGGGTTTTGAATTCAAATCCCAATGTGCGCTGTATTGCAAACATCACGGCCTCTTTCATTCTCATTCTAGAATGCATGGCTGGATTGGAAACTTTCACTTCCAATTCAATGTTTAATCCTTCTGCGGAAATAATTTTTACCAAGTTCAAGGTGACAATGTCTTTCTTTAACTCAGGTTCCATCACAGTGGACAACGCCTCTAAAATCGCTTGTTTGCTAACACTCATGCGACAAAATTAAACACTTTAATCTTGAACTAAATTTTAAAACTGAAAATAAATAAAGGTCTGTTCTTTTCCAGCAAATAATAAAATGGAAATAATCAAAACATAATAAAATCCCCATCTGATCCATCTTTTCCTCGAAGTTAAAAAATGCTGAATAGCATATGGATCGCGGCGTCCAACCCATTCAATGAGAAAGAAACCTATGACGGTCAAAATCATATACGTTGGTCGTACTGTAGGAAGGGTAAATAAGCTAGTGGAAAAAATACCTTTAAAAATGCCTATCGCTTGTGTCATGCTTTCTGCACGGAAGAATATCCAAGCCAAGCAGGTTAATGCAAAAGTCAAAGCCATTTGGCCCAATTCACGTATACTGGGATATGCTCTTTCCTCCGCAACAATGCCGATGTTGTTTCGGTTAGAGCCGTGCAACATCAATGGCAAAAAGTAAAGGGCATTCACAAAGCCCCAAGCAATAAAAGTCCAATTGGCGCCATGCCAAAATCCACTTACCAAGAAGATAATGAAGGTGTTTCTGATTTGCATCCACTTACCTCCTTTGCTTCCTCCAAGCGGGATGTACAAGTAGTCTTTGAACCAAGAACTCAAGCTGATATGCCATCTTCTCCAAAATTCAGCAATATCTCTTGAGAAATAGGGGTAAGAGAAATTGCGGAGCAGTTCAATGCCAAAAAGTCGAGCGGTTCCCAAAGCGATATCACTGTAACCAGAGAAATCACCATAGATCTGCACGGCAAAGAAAATGGCTCCTACAAAAAGTGTCGCTCCATTGTGGTCTTGGTAGTGGTTGAAAATCTCATTGGCATATGTAGCGCAGTTGTCTGCTATGATTACTTTTTTGAATAATCCCCAAAGTATTTGACGCAAGCCATCTACGCTTTTGGCATAATTGAAATTTCTTTTGGTTTCTATTTGAGGCAATAGGTGAGTTGCACGCTCGATAGGACCTGCGACAAGTAACGGAAAGAAACTAACGAAAACGGAGTAGTTGACAATATTGCGATTGGGCTCAATGCGATTGTAGTAAATATCAATCACATAGGAAAGCCCGTGAAATGTGTAAAAGGAAATCCCAACGGGTAAAATAACCTGCAAAGTCCAGAAATCAACTTGCCAGCCAATAGCAGTAAGAGAAGCTTGTAAATTTTCTGCAAAGAAATTGTAGTATTTGAATACCCCTAAAAATCCTAGGTTGATGATGATACTTGTCCAAAACCAAAATCGCTTTTTGCCAAAATTATCCCCAGCGTCGGCCATCTTGATTCCCGTGAAGTAATCTAAGAATGTGGAAAACATTAGCAAGAACATGAAACGATAATCCCAGCACGCATAAAAATAATAGCTTGCCAGCAATAGCAAAAGGTTTTGCCACTTCAAATCTTTGTTTTGCAACAACCAATACAGTGCAAAAACAATAGGAAGGAAAATGAGAAAATCTAAGGAGTTAAAAAACATTACTCTTTGATAAAGGTGATTGTTTCAAATGATTGGGTAGGGGAGAGCAAAAAGTATATACCCACTTCAAAATCTTGGATATTTATGTATTCTCCTGGTTGAGCGACCACGTCTTTAACCAATTTACCTTGGGAATTGTAGATCTTAAGCTTTTCAGGTTTGGAAATTCCTGTTAATACAAACAGCTCACGAGCAGGATTGGGATACAGATGAACTACTTGACTTGTGATCTCATTTGTTTGGGTTGCTATGGCTTGATATTGACAATCAAAATTATACTGGCAAATTTGTTGTGCTAAAAATTGCGACATAAAAGACAACGTAGTATCGTAATAGGCTTCATTGCTCAAACTTGGAACATGGTCTTGTCCCTCATGAATTTCAAAGCAATGATCGACGCCAACTTCGTTCATCCTTTGGTTGATACTGTAACTACCATCTACTTCTGTAACTGCAAATCCAAACAAACTAAGTGTAGCTGAGGCGTATGGTACCGTATTGTCATTGGTGCCATGCAAGAGCATGGCGGGTTCATCACCAGGATGAATCCAAGCTGTATCTCCCAGAGCACCGCAAATATTCACAATGGCATTTACTTCGGAAGAATAGCCCGCATTTCCACTATTTCCTTCCATAGAGTTGTCGATGCCTGTAGCATTCATATCCAGGAAAGAGGGTAACTCTTCTGTTTGGTCGAGGTAGGCCAAATGCAATGCACAAAATCCACCAGCACTTACTCCGGCTGAATAAATCAAATCAGGATTAATGTTGTAAGGGTTGTTATCTTCTGCTACAGATTTTCGGAAATAACGCACTGCAGCTTTTAGATCTTGGGTACCGCGCATTACTGCCGCTGTGGCCTCTGCTTGTAAGTTGGCAATGCCAAATCCCAATCGATAGTTGATTGAGGCAACTACATATCCCATTTTGGCTAAGTCTTGGCAAAAGCCGACAACATCCGGACCCGTTTTGGATCCTGTAATGAAAGACCCTCCGTGTGCCATTACGATTAAGGCACGAGGTGTTGCTCCATCTCCTTCAGGCTGGTAAATGTCCATGGTAAGTGATTGTGGTACTCCGTTGTAAGTGACATTACTGCCATATACGACGTCACTTTCCAATGTGTAATTGGAAAATATAAATTGATGGTAGCGACCATCGGTACATTGTCCGAAAAAAGAAAGGGTGGAAAAAAATATTCCACCCAAGCTCAATAAAAGTTTTTTCATAATCTTGGTTAGAGCGACCAAGATAAGGGAAAACTATGACTTTTTGTTTCTCTTTGGTTTGCCTTTGTTGGGATTTGAAAAGGATTTACTTTTTGTTTTCACTTCAAAACGAGGTTTCTTTTTTTCATGATCTCGTTTATCGGCTTTATCGATTTCCTTTTCGAATCGATTTCTCGACGGTCCACGTTCAGCTTGCTCACCATAAGTACGTCTAGGTTTATCATCTCCATCTCTGCGCGGTGGACGATCTCCGTAAGTTTTTCTAGGACCACGATCATCTCCGTCTCTTCTCGGAGGACGGTCGCTGTATTCTCTTCTAGGCGGACGATCATCTCCGTCTCTGCGCGGTGGACGATCTCCGTAAGTTTTTCTTGGTGGACGATCATCTCCATCTCTGCGCGGTGGACGATCTCCGTATGTTTTTCTTGGTGGACGATCATCTCCGTCTCTTCTTGGAGGACGGTCGCTGTATTCTCTTCTAGGCGGACGATCATCTCCATCTCTGCGCGGTGGACGATCTCCGTATGTTTTTCTGGGGCCACGATCTTCTCCATCTCTGCGCGGTGGACGATCTCCGTAAGTTTTTCTTGGTGGACGATCATCTCCATCTCTTCTTGGAGGCCGGTCGCTATATTCTCTTCTAGGCGGACGATCATCTCCATCTCTGCGCGGTGGACGATCTCCGTAAGTTTTTCTTGGACCACGATCATCTCCATCCCTTCTTGGAGGACGGTCGCTGTATTCTCTTCTTGGTGGACGATCATTGCCTCCTTCTCTGGGCTCACGATTACCAAAATTGCGTCGGGGTTGCTCCATGTCTTGATCAAATTCAGATTGCGCAGCTTCAGCGCGTCTTTTAGAACCACCTTCTCTATTGCGCTCCACAGTTACTTGGGTAATGCGCTTTCTTTTTCCATCACCATCACCATCACGCAAAGGCTTGACATTTCCATCGGCTTTCTCAACCTCATCTGTTCCGCCCAATCTTATGCCTCGATCCGTTAATGTGATTTTCTGTTCTTTGTACAATAGACCAGCGGCCTTTTTAAATGTCTTTTTAGACATGGTTAAATAACGCTTGATATCTTCCGGATCGCTATCATCAGTTAATCGCAAATATCCTTTGTTGCTTTCTAATACAGAAAGAATTCTCTCAGCTGCCTCGTCGATTAAAGCTTGTCCTTCTTTTTGCGTGCTAACCGTAATTTCATTGTTCTCAACCTTGCGGATATACCCTTTCACTTTATCGCCCTCTCCGTAGGTTCTTAGCATTTCTTGTTTGAACAACAACCCCATGTATTTTCCTTCAATGATTACACGACGTCCCAACTCCATTCGTTCTCCAATAATCATGTCCACCTCGTCTCCGCGGTCAAATGGGACATAGCCGTTTTTGATGTGGGTATTGAGTCTTGTGGAAGCAAAAACACGCTGACTCATTTCATCGTACAACAAAATAATCAAAGCCCATCTTCCTTCTTCTAATTCATCCCTCATTTCTGGGAATGGAATCAGGATATCTCTGTCGGTTCCGATATCAATAAAGGCACCTAGATTATTCATGTTTTTTACTTTGAAACTACCTACTTGACCCACTTCAATAGAAGGTAATTTTGTAGTAGCAATCAATTGCTTGTTATTATCAAAATAAGTAAATACAGTTACTTCTTTCCCTTCTTCTGCAAGGCCGGGAAATTCACGTTTTAGCAAGGGAACTTGTTCATTGGCGTCGCCGAGGTGTATAAATTTTCCCTCAACAGAATGCACCAAAAGAGTCTGGATTGTTCCAGGTTTAATCAAAGAATTCATTATTGCAAAGGTAGAGCCTTGTGTTGTGTTATTTTTGTAAAAAAGAAATTCAATGAAAAGAGTATTGTTCATGGTTTTGGCTATTGCAAGTTTTTCTGCTAAGTCGCAATGTCCAGCCAATCAAGTGGAGGTGTCCATACAAATGTTTACGGATTTTTATCCTGAAGAAAATTATTGGCAATTAAACACTAATGGTGCGGGTTGCGGAAATAGTGTAATCACGGAAGGAGCCAATTTAGATGTTGGATGCGCTGGGAATGAGAGTGCCGCTAATGGGGAGGAGTATCTTCCAAATGATACTATTTTGGTTGGTCCGCTATGTTTAGACAGTGGTTCTTATGATATCATCTTTGTTGACTCTTGGGGAGATGGCGGTATGGGGTTCCAAGTATTTGAAGGAACTTCTCTAATGAATGTCTTCATGGGGTCTGGAAATGGTAACGTGTTTACTTTCACCATTGGATCAAGCAATCTACCTCAAAATGACATGCCTTGCAACGCGACATTGGTTTATCCAGATAGTCTTCCTGTTTTGATGAGCAATTTGTCTTCCACGGCCTCTGCAGGTGAGCCTGCTCCAATGACTTTGGGTTGTGCCGTTCCAGGTTCATGGTGCGAAAACTCAATTACCAATACGGTTTGGGCCAAATTCAACCCAGCTCCGGGAGCAACCTATTTGATTTCAACATGTGACTCTTTAACAGACTTGGATACACAAATTGCTTTGTACAAAGTAGTAGATTGCAGTGATTTTTCGACATATACTCTGGTACACTCCAATGATGATCAGATCAATGGTTGCAATAGTGGTGCTTTCTATGCATCAACTTTGACTACCTCTTGTTTAGACACGGCTTACACGTATTATCTGCAAATTGATGGCTACGGAGGATCTGTTGGAAATTTTGCTTTGCGAATTGAAACAACTGAAATGTTTTTTGATACTTTGGATGCGGAAATTTCCAATATATTCTGCCCTGCGACAGATGGAGTGGTTCAAACAGGATCTATTATGCCGTACATCACAGATATGGGAATTGATTTGCATTGCAGTTGGACTTCGACCAATGGATTTGAATCTGGTGAAAATTATATTGATAGTCTGTTACCAGGTACATATTATTTGACAGCTATAGATGGCTGCAATAATACATACACAGCAGAATATATAATCGCAGAACCTGCTCCATGGGTGGTTGATATTGTCAGTCAAGGCCCCTCTTGTCCAGAGTCGAATGATGGTACAATCAGCATTTTGGCTGCAGGAGCAACGGCGCCATATTTCATGTTCTGGCAAGGACCCAATAACTTTTTTGAATACACTTTGGATATTGCCAATTTGGACGAGGGATTATACATGGGATACTTGAGTGATAATTTTGGTTGTTCATACAATTTGGAAGTTACGCTTGAACCTACTTTGGATTTAAATCCAGGTCTTCCTGATACAACCCAAATTTGTTTCGGTGATGAGTTGGTTTTGATATGCGGTACTTTGCCAGCAGATGCGTCTATTGTTTGGTCAGATGGCTCAACGGGAAACACTTTGAGTTACCCTGGTATGTCTTTCCCAGTAACTTCTCAAGTTGACTTTTCTGTAACAATTTCCACTCCTCAAGGATGTGAAGAGACACACAATGTTGTTGTTTTGGTTGATCAGTCTTGCGTGGGTGTTGATGAATTGAGTCTTTCAGATGTGTCCATATTTCCTAATCCATCACAAGATTTGTTTCAAATTAAATCTGTGAATGGTGGTCAATTTCAAGTTTATAATGCACAAGGTCAATGGGTGCAGAATTTCAATTTGAAGGCAAATAGTTCAATGCTAATTGGAAACAATTGGTCAAGTGGATTGTATATGTTGACCAATGGTCAGGAAAGTATTCGTTTGATCAAAGAATAATTTTTATCTTCGTCAAACATGATGAAAAGAATCGCCATATTGTTGCTCCTTGTGGTATACCTACCGCAAACCATGGGGTTGCGTATGGCGATTCATTTTTGTGCTGGGGATTTTGAGCGTATTGTTTTTTTTGATGACAGTGAATCGTATTGTGAATGTGGTCAGCATGTATTAAAGAGTGGTAAACCGCACAAGTCATGTTGCAAGGATATTCATGTCAAGTGCGAAATAAAATCCAAACAGATTCCATCTACTCATTTGTTTTTGGATTTGGTTTCAGATTTAGATTTTCAATGTTTGCGTGAAATTAATATACCTACTCTACAAGTCTTTTTTTATCAAATCCAAGAGCGTAATGCATACACGGGCGTAGATCCTCCGCCCATTCTTTTTGAGAAGGTTTATTTGTTCAATGAAGTATTTAGATTGTAAAGATTGAATTGTTCCCGTTTCTGCGATTCAATTCAAACTTTATTATTTATATACATGAAAACAAAAAATGCACTTATAGTTTTTGCCGCTATTCTCTCTTTCGGAATAATGGCATGTCGGGATAAGGAAGTGGAATCGCCCACTCCGCAAAATCCTAAAATCAATCTTTATTTTAGCCACAAAGTTGATTCATCTGAAATTGTTCAGGGTCAATTTTATACAAGATCTTCAGGGGAGAGTTTCTCTTTTGATATGTTGAAGTATTATTTATCAGAGGCTGCTCTTGTTAATGATGCCGGGGATACGATGTATTTCACAGGGCATAATCTCATGGACGCATTTAATCCTAGTCGTAAAAAGGCTAGTGGCTCTGTAAAAATAGATGATGCTCAAATGACCACCTTTAATCAGTTGATTTTTGGAATAGGAGTGAGTCCTGAGTTCAATACATCAGGGGACCAAGCTGGCGATTTGGATCCTGGGTTTGGTATGATTTGGACTTGGTCTACAGGATATATTTTTATGAAACATGAAGGGCAATTTATTGATGCCTCAGGAGCAACTCAACCATTGCTTTATCATTTGGGTACTTCAAGGGCGTACAACAGATACAATATGCCAATCAGTATTCAACTAAAAAAGGATAAAACCTACAATGTTCATGTAGATTTTGATTTCGCAAAAGTCTATAACAATCCCAATTTGATTACGTTTACGGATAATAACATCATGCAGAGTAGTGGCTCGCAAGATATTCCTTGGATAACAAGCGTGACACAGAACATGCACCAGGCATTTTCGGTTTCATCAATTGAAGTGAAGTAATATGAAAAAGTCAACTTTTTTTGTATTGTCTTTTTTGACAATTGTAGTGGCCTCATGCGATCGATGCAAAGAGCCTACTGAGGAAAAACAAGCGACGCCTTACACTTTGGTTATTCCCTCAAGCTTACCGGCAATGTCGATACCATCAACCAATCCATTAACTGTGGAAGGAATTGCATTGGGTCGCAAATTGTTTTATGACCCGATCCTTTCGGGCAATAACACGCAAAGTTGCGCCAATTGCCACATTCAAAATACAGGATTTGCCGAACCATTTCAGCACAGCACCGGCATTGATGGTATTCAAGGCAATCGCAATGCGATGCCTCTCATCAACCTTGGCTATCAACCCAATTTCTTTTGGGATGGAGGTGCAACCGATTTGGAAAGTCAGGCCCTTGGTCCTGTTACCAATCCCATTGAGATGCATGAGACTTGGACCAACGCTGTAAATGAATTGCGTAACCATGCGGATTATCCGTCTTTATTCAAACAGGCTTTTGGCATCGATCAAATTACCTCACAGTATGTGGTGAAGGCTATTGCTCAGTTTGAGCGCACGCTGATCAGTGGCAATTCCAAGTACGACCGATATGCAGCAGGGCAGGAGAGCTTGACGGATCAAGAGTTGTTTGGTCTTCAAATTTTCACTGATCCCATGAAAGGGGATTGTAACCATTGTCATGTCTTGGGTTCTACTTTCTCAGATTTTGAATACCGCAATACGGGTTTGGATAGTATTGCTGTTGATGAAGGTCGTTTCAGAATTACCTGGGTCAATTCAGACAAGGGGAAATTTAAAACTCCATCACTTCGGAATATCGAAGTCACTGCACCTTATATGCATGACGGCCGCTTCATGACTTTGTTGGAGTGTGTCGAGCATTACAACACGGGCTTTCATTATGCACCCAATTTGGATGCAAATTTGTACACGGCCGTAAAGGGTAGAATGACCATGACTGAAATGGAAGCTGTTGTGGCTTTTATGAAGACACTCACGGATCATGAGTTTTTAAGCAATCCCAAATTTGCTGCGCCATAAATACAATCATATGCAAATAAAAAAAAGGCGACCAATGGGTCGCCTTTTTGTTTTCATTCAATAACTATTCGTTTGGCAAATAAGTCAAACTCGTAAAATTCTTGGGGTTTAAATATTTATTGGCTACGTGCTGGATATCAGCTGGTGTAATGCCATTGATGACATCAAAAACTTCTTGCATGGTATTGATTCTATCATACACCCAAAGGCTCTTTCCATGATTGAACATCAAAGATGAACCGCTATCTTGAGAAAGCGCCAATTGGCCTTTCAATTGGATTTTATATCCTTCCAAAGTTCTCGTACTAAAAGCAGTGTCTCTGAGTTTGGCCAATTCTTTATGGATAAGTTCATTGGCTTTTTCCAATTGATGTACCTCTGTTCCCAAATAAATGGAGAATACGCCAGTATCGGTGAAAGGGGAATAGTTAGAATCTACTTGATACGCGATGCCATGTTTCTCTCTGATTTTTAAATTCAGAATATTGTTCATTGCGGGTCCGCCCAAAATATTGTTCAAAAGAATAAAGCTATGTCTTTCCTTTTGGTGCAAATGGGGCGCTCTGCACGCTATTCCTGCATGGGCTTGGTGAATCTCTTTCTTGATTCTTAAATGTTGCTTTTTATAATTGGGATAGTCAGGGCGATTGAAAGTGGAATTGCCTTTGGAAACGCCTTCGAAATGTTTTTCCAAAATCGATTGCAATTTTTCCTTGCCCATGGGTCCAGCGTAACTGAACACCATGTTATGGGCTACGAAATTTCTCTTGTAAAAATTGAGAATGTCCTTTTGCTTGAAGGACTTGACAGTCTCTTCCGTTCCCAAAATACTTCGACCAATTGGATGAGATGGAAAGATCATGTCATCCATTTCTTCAAATAGCATATCGGTTGGCGAGTCTTTGTAACCATTGATTTCATCAATGATGACATCTTTCTCCTTTTCCATTTCGTCTTTATCGAAAGTGGAGTTCAATGCAATATCTGCAATCAATTCAACTGCACGGTCTGTGTGTTCATGCAAGAATGAAGCGTGAATCCAAGTTTCTTCTTTGGCTGTAAAAGCGTTGATTTCACCGCCTACTGAATCCAAGCGAGACAAGACTTGGGTGTTGTTTCTTTTCGTGGTTCCCTTGAAAAGTCCGTGTTCGATGAAATGCGCCAAACCATGCTCGGCGGGGAATTCATCGCGGCTACCACATCCAATCATTAGCCCACAATGACCAATTGCGCGTTTCATCGGTTGATGCACCACGCGAATACCATTGGTCAGTTGGTAAACAAAAGGGAAGTCTAAATTTTCCAATGCGCTAATATTTAATCAATCCAAACACCCAGAGCATCAATGGCAATGGCTGTTTCGGGTTCAGTGATTTTTTCGATTTCTTCTTTGGATTGGCCCGCATCTTCTGCCAAATGTCGCAGATATTCAACAGACAATTTGTATCTGAAAGCTCGCCCGTTTACCAGACATTGTTTTTTTTCACAACCTTCAAGCGGAACACCAAATGCATGATCTTTCATGAAAACCTTGGTCTTCATAGTTCCATCAGCATTTTGAATTTCCATCCAACATCCTGCTTTTTTACAAGTTTGAACAATCTGAGCTGTTACCACCATATCCACGCTATCCGCCATATCCATGGCTTTGTATAAATCATTTAAAGAATGACTTTTATCCTTGGCAAATTGCTCTCCATAAAATTGTGCTTGAGACCAAGACGCCAATGACAATGTCAAGGCTAGAATAAATAAAATCTGTTTTTTCATTTTGCAAAAATAAGGTTGATTGTTACATGGACTTCACAAAGAATTCAGTTCTTCTGTTCTTCGATCGTCCTTCTTCCGTATCATTGGGTGCAATGGGCTGGGTTTCGCCGTATCCCCGTGCAGTAATTCTTTTCCCATCCACACCTGCTTTGACCAAAAAGTTCATCACCTCAAATGCACGCTCCATCGACAGCGCCAAGTTGTCTTCATCTCGACCTGATGCATCGGTATGACCTCTAATCTCAATGATCATATTGGGATGCTCGTTCATGAAAACGGCAAACTCCCGCAAAATGGGCAATGAACTTTCTTTGAGCTCTGCCTTATTCGTACCATAAACAATGTCGGGAATAGGGAAAGGCTGATCGTTGGTCAATGTCTCTGTTTTCATGTCCAGTTTGATGACAACCGGAGGAACTGTGTCTTCTTTGTGCGAGATAACGCGGGTGTTGAAAGCAACGTCATCACCTTTCACACTCAAAGTAACATCCTGTCCTGTACCCACTTTCATGATGGTGGCATAGCTACCATCGTCGTCATTGACCTTAACTTTCTCTGTTTCACCTGTGCCAGCGTATTTGATTTCTACAGATGCATTGGCTGCGGGTTCTCCTTCTTTGTTCTGTACATTGCCCTTCACAACCATTACTTTTTCCGGCTTTGCGGGTGGTGGCATTTGAAACGAGTATACATCCCAAGTTCGCTCTCCTCTGAATTTTTTAGCTCCAAAATATCCGAGTTCTCCGTCGCTGCTCACGACAACTCCAATTTGATCATTCTCATCATTGATGGGATAACCAATATTTTTAATTTCAGAAAATGACAAGTCATCATTCATTTTGGTGTAGTAGATGTCCAAACCGCCTACACCCAAATGACCATCACTGGAGAAATACAATGTCTTGCTATCACTGTGAAAGTATGGCCCCTTTTCTTGTCCCTTTGTATTGATGCTTCCCTTCAATGGCTGAGCCACACCCCAGGTTCCATCAGGTTGTCTCAAACTATAAAACAAATCATGTGAGGGATTGCCGCTACCATCTTTGATGGTGCCTTCTCTTACAGTAGCAAATACCAACATCTGACCATCACCGCTCAGTGTGGGTTGTCCCTCCCATCCATTGTCTGTATTGATGTTGGGTCCTAAATCGACTAGCTCCTCCCAAACATAAATCTTGTTGCCCTTGTCATCCATTTTTTTGGTGTAACGTGTACTATACAAATCGAAATTTCCCGGATTTTTAGGTTTTGGATTTTTCTTGGCGATTATCATTTCTTTGTTGTCCAAGGAAACTGTAATACCACCATAATTAGAACCAATGTTAAAGGGTTTAGGTAAAGGATTTCCATTATCGAAATAACCATTGATATCAGCTCGTTTCGACCAAGTAAGCTCCTCAACCATTTTGGGTTCGACATCTCCTTTGGCTTGGCGCATGAATTGACGGGTGTAAAACATGATTTCGCCATCGGGGGAGAGTAGAGGAAGATATTCCTCCTTGTCGGTACAAACACCTTCTACCTTGTTGGGTTCGAACGGAGTTTTATTTTGATAAATCTCTTTGTATGCCTTCACGTGAGGAAGGGCTTCTTCCACTTCTTTGTACTTCTTTTCATACTGCTTTCCAACTTTCGCGGGGTCATCAGAAGGAAAACGAAGAAATTTTTCAAAGTACATCAGCGCATCATCAAACTCCCGATCCGCATAGGCCATGGCACCGAGGTAATAAAAGGGTTCTGGATCATACAGGTCACATTTGGCAACCAAATTTTTTAAGGTTTCCTTGGCATTGCTGAAATCTAAGTCACTGTTTTTAGCACGTAAAAATTCCATCTCGCCCAGGGCATGAAGGCAGGGTAGGCACTCTGGATCCATCTCGATGGATTTAACAACGGCTTCTCTTTTTTCCGATGAACTTCTGTCTTTGTCCTTGGCCTTTTCAAGCATCTTCAGAACTTTAGCAGAAGGAACATGCTCACATCCCTCTTCCTGTGCATGAAGCGTAAAGGTCAATCCTATCATAAGGATTAAGCCCAGCCAACCTTTTCTCTGCATAGCTTACTCTATGGTTTTACAGTACTGACCCAAATGAATCTTACCGTCTCTGAAATAAAATGGGTAATTCTCACCTAAAATTTCTTCCATTCCTTGAATCGGATTGGGGCTGTCTTTGACAAATTTCCATTTGAAATTCTTGGTTTTGTTATTGCCGTCGATGGCAACACCACTTCCATTGGATATCAAAGTCATTCTCTTGATCACATCACGTGCCTCAGGACTATTGCAAATGCCTTGGGCTTCTTCGCAACATGCATAAGTTCCATACAAATCACCCAGTGAAAATTCATACATCTTGCCAGGTTCTTCTACAATTTTTTCTTTGGGTGCAGCAGCAGGTTTTTCTTTGGGCTCCATGTTTAACTCGGGCTTTCTGACATTGGGTTTTGTCGTATCGGCAGGAGCGATGTTCATTTCAGGTTTGCGAACCTCATTCTCTTTCTGTTTCTCGCTCTCATTCTGTTTCTCGCTCTCATTCTGTTTCTCGCTCTCATTCTGTTTCTCGCTCTGTTTCTCACTCTGCTTATTTGATGGAGTAAACGTCTTATTTTCAGCTTCGGTTAAACTGATTTTCTTTCCTTTAAAGTAGGCTGTTACAAACGCATCTTCATACCCCAATGCTTTGATTTTACTCAATTGTGCCTGTGCTTCTGAACGTTTCATGTATTGCCCACTGGAATAACGGTAAAGATTTTTACTGGGCACATATTCCATGTTCAAATTGGGCAATGTGATTTCTCCTTCAAGGGCTG
>JACCDJ010239489.1_pt1 | contig 18567 bp, 16 predicted proteins | sample 7444481 | NCBI WGS metagenome assembly JACCDJ01 (sample SAMN15323435, study PRJNA562643) | freshwater metagenome | isolation source: river surface water | place: USA:Blue River Watershed | collected 2017-08-15 | reverse complement strand
CCGCCCCCTCCCGCCCGGCGACGCCTCCCTCGCTTCCTCCCCGGCCCGCCGGCCCGAGAGCGGAACTGCCTCCCGTGGTCGTGACCACGCCTTCGGCCTCGCGGCCCTCGACTCCGCCCCCCGTGGTGCGACCGCCCGTCACCCCGGTCGTGGGCAAGCCGGCCTCGCCCGGTCCCGTGGCCCCCGGCAGCAAGGGCACGATCACCGTCCGTCCGCCGATCGTCGTGCGCGACTTCGCGATCGCGCTCAACCTCAAGCCCTTCCAGGTCATCGGCTCGCTCATGGAGCTGGGCAAGGTCGTGAGCACCACCTCCGTCATCGAGGAGGCCGACGCCCGCAAGGTCGCCGAGCGCCACGGCTTCGTCCTTGAGATCCGCCACCGCGGCGAAGGCGTCCAGCCCGTCAAGAAGGAGGAGAAGCCGAACGAGGACGATCCCGCCCTCATGTCGCCCCGGCCCCCGGTGGTCTGCGTGCTCGGCCACGTCGACCACGGCAAGACGACCCTGCTCGATTTCTTCCGCAAGACCAACGTGGTCGCCGGCGAGGCCGGCGGCATCACCCAGCACATCGGCGCCTACTCGGTGAAGTACCAGGGCGAGAAGCCCGAGTACCAGGGACGCACGGTGACCTTCCTCGACACTCCGGGCCACGCGGCCTTCGCCAAGATGCGTGAGCGCGGCGCCAGCGTCACCGACGTCGCCGTGCTCGTGGTCGCGGCTGACGACGGCTTCATGCCGCAGACCGAGGAGGCCCTCAAGTTCGCCCAGAAGCACGCCGGCGCCATCGTGTGCGCGGTGAACAAGGTCGACGCCAAGGGCGCGAACGTCGACCGCGTGAAGCAGCAGATGCAGCAGCGCGGCATCACGCCCGAGGACTGGGGCGGCGAGACGATCACCAATCCCGTCTCGGCCCTGAAGGGCACCGGCATGAACGAACTGATCGAGTCCATCCTGCTCCAGGCGGAGATCCTCGACCTCAAGGCCAACCCGAAGTGCCCGGCCCAGGGCGTCATCATCGAATCCCAGATGGAGACCGGCCGCGGACCCACCGCGACGGTGATCGTCCAGAAGGGCACGCTCAAGCCGGGCGACGCCTTCGTGTGCGGCGAGACCTGGTGCAAGGTGCGGGCGCTGATGGACGACCGCGGCGGCCGTCTCAACGCCGCCGCGCCCGGAGCCCCCGCCCTCGTGCTGGGCTGGGACGCCGTGCCCGCCCCCGGCAGCCGCTTCCGCTGCGTGAAGAACGACCGCGAAGCCCGGGAGCTCGCCGAGGAGGCCGTGCAGGCCGCGCGCAAGGCGGCCGAGGCCCGTGGCGACGCTCCCGCGCCCTCCGGCCAGCCGGGCATGTCCGACCTCGACCGCCTCATGGCGGCCCTCGAGAAGGACAAGGAGAAGATCCTGCGGGTGCTGCTCAAGGCCGACGTCAACGGCACCCTGGAGGCGCTCGACGGCTGCCTCCGCGACATCAAGTCCTCCAAGGTCAGGCTGGAGATCGTCGGCGGCACGGTCGGCCCGGTGACCCAGGGCGACGTCGCGCTGGCCGAGGCCGCCAAGGCCTCGATCGTGGCGTTCGACACCAAGCTGGAGAACGGCGTGCAGGCGCACCTCAAGCGGAGCGGCGTGCGCGTCGTCTCCCATGACATCATCTACGAGCTCATCACGCTGGTGAAGGAGGCGATGGCCGAACTGCTCGATCCCGAGATCCGGGAGAACAAGCTCGGCGCGGCCGAGGTCCGTGCGGTCTTCCCGCTGGGCAAGGAGCATCAGGTCGCCGGCTGCATGGTCACCGAAGGGCTCATCCGCCGCGGCGCCAAGGCCCGGCTCGTCCGCAAGGGGCAGGTCGTGCACCAGGGCCCGGTCGAGACGCTCCGCCGCTTCAAGGACGACGCCTCGGAGGTCAAGGCGGGCTTCGAATGCGGCATCAAGCTCGGCGGCTACGACGACTACGAGGCCGGAGACGTCATCGAGGCGGTCGAGATGCTCCAGATCCGCCCCTCGCTCTGACCCATGTCCCAGCGCCAGCTGCGCGTCGCCGAACTCGTCCAGCGCGAGGTGTCCCTCGCCCTACGGCAGGGCTGGACGGCCGAGGCGGCGCTCATCACCGTGACGCGGGCCTCGGTCACCCCCGACCTCCGGCAGGTGCGCGTCGGCTACGCGGTCTCCGGCGACGCCGCCGCGGGCAAGGCGGCGCGCGCGCTGCTGCGCCGCATCCGCGGTGAACTGCGCTCGACCGTCGGGCGCACGCTGGGGCTCAAGAGCACGCCGGAACTGACCTTCGTCGAGGACGACGTCACCGGCGGAGTGGCGCGGGTGCAGGCCCTGCTGGACGAGATGTCGCGCAAGGACCGTCCCGCCGGCGACAAGGCCTGACGCCTCAGGCCGAAGGCGGACCGACCTCGGGGAAGTCCTTCAGCGCCTCGCGGATCGCGGCCGCCCGGCGGACGTCGCGGGCGTCACTGTCGAGCTCCGCGCCCGTGAGCGCCTGGATGTGGGCGGGCTGTCCCTCGATCATCAGCCGGTCGACGGCGGAACGGCGTTCCTCGGGCAGGCAGCCCATGTCGCAGGCCAGCCGGAGGTGGGAGAGCATGTTCATGGATTCGGCGCTGCTCAGCAGCCGCGCATGCCGCAGGACGCCGAGGGCGCGGGCCGCGCGGTCGGTGAACTTCTCGCCCTCCTCCGTGGCGAGACGGCGGCGGGCGTTCCGTTCCTGCTCGACCACCGTCTTGATCCAGCCGGAGAGGTGCTTCATGATCTCCTCCTCCGACCTTCCCAAGGTCTGCTGGTTGGAGATCTGGAAGACGTTGCCGGCCGCCTCGGTCCCTTCGCCCAGCCAGCCGCGGACGGCGAGCCCGTCCTGGCCGAGGCCGCGGGTGACCTTGTCCATGTGGCCGGAAAGGCAGAGCGCGGGCAGATGGAGCATGGCCGAGGCCCGCAGCCCGGTGCCGACGTTGGTCGGACAGGCCGTGAGATAGCCGAGCCGTTCGGAGAAGGCGAAGCCCAGACGGGGGGCGAGGGCGTCATCAAGCTGCTCGGCGAGATGCCAGGCGCTGCGCAGATGCCAGCCGGCCTTGACGACCTGGATGCGGAGATGGTCCTCCTCGTTGACCATGACGGAACAGGTCTGGTCCCGGCTGATCACGGCTGCGCCGGACTTTCCGTTCGCGAGCTCCTTCGAGACGAGATGCCGCTCGACCAGCACCGCGCGGTCGAGGTCGGAGAGTCCGGACATCCTGAGGACATGGCCGCGGCGGAAGCGCGGAAGCGCTTCGAGGGCCTTCAGGCAGCGGTCGGCGACCTCTTCGCGCTGGGCGGGCTTGGCCCAGCCGGGGAACGGAAGGCCGGCGAGGTTGCGGGCGAGCCGGACGCGCGTGCTCAGGACCACGGCCTGCTGGGCGCCGAGCATGTTGGTCAGCTCGTTCTCGGCGGAAAGGATGTCGCGGACCGACATGTTCAGGAGGTCTTCACGGAGGACTCCAGCCGGGCGATCTCATCGCGCAGCCGCGCGGCCGACTCGAAGTCCTCGGCCTTGACGGCCGCGGCCAGCTCCCGGCGCGCCGATTCGATGCGGGCGCGCAGCGTCGCCTCGTCGGGCTGAAGTCCCGCGGGGGCGCGGCCATGGTGCACGGGCTCGTGCTGCACCTTGGCGAGCAGCCCGCCCAGGGCTTCGCCGAAGACCTCCCAGCAAGCCGGACAGCCGAGGCGGCCCCGCTTGCGGAAATCGACGTCGGAAAAACCGCAGGACGGGCAGACCAGGACCGGCCGGGCGGCCTGCGCGGCGAGCACGTCGACGAGCTTGAAGACGGCGGGGTCGGTGGCCCCCTTCTCCTGGGAGCATGCCTCGCAGTAATGCATCTGCACCATCTTGCCGTCGGCGATGTGGCTGACGTGCACCGTGGCCGGCTGGCCGCAGATGGCGCATTGGCGGGTGTCACCCATTCGCCACCGAGCAAAAACGGCCCTGCGGACGATGGCAAGGGCAAGCGGGGGCGGGTTTGACTTCGGCACGCGGCGGCGGCTTGATGACGGTCCGTCCGATGTCCCCCCTTCCGCGCATCGTCATCACCGGCGTGGGCCTCACCGCTCCCAACGGGAACTCGCTCGCCGAGTTCCGGGCCAACCTGCTGGCGGGCAAGGCGCGCATCGCCGAGATCGACGTGCGCCACATGGGCCGGCAGCCGGCGGGAGTCTGCGACTTCGACGCGACCCGCTGGCAGAAACGGAAGGAGATCCGCAACGGGACCCGCGTCGGCTCCATCTCCATCTGGTGCGCGCGCGAGGCGCTCGCCGACTCCGGACTGGCCTGGGATTCCCTGGACCGCTCACGCGTCGGCGTCTACCTCGGCATCACGGAGCACGGCAACGTGGAGACCGAGAACGAGATCCACAACATCTCGCAGTTCGGGAACGACACCAAGTACTGGACCCACCATCACAACCCGCGGACCGTGGCCAACAACCCCGCCGGCGAGGTCACCATGAACATGGGGATCACCGGGCCCCACTACACCATCGGCGCCGCCTGCGCGGCCGGCAACGCGGGCCTCATCCAGGCCGCGCAGATGCTCCAGCTGGGGGAAGTGGACGTCGCCTTCGCGGGCGGAGTCTCCGAATCGATCCACACGTTCGGCATCTTCGCCGGGTTCAAGAACCAGGGGGCGCTCGGATCCCACCCGGACCCCGCCAAGGCGTCGCGCCCCTTCGACCGCAACCGCAACGGCATCGTCATCTCCGAAGGCGGGGCCATCTACGTGCTGGAACGCCTGGACGACGCCCTGGCCCGCGGCGCCAGGATCCTCGGCGAGATCGCGGGCTGGTGCATCAACTCCGACGCGACCGACGCCGTGCTGCCCAACCCCGACCGTCAGGCCGAATGCATGCGCCTGGCGCTCAGGCGCGCGGGCATGTCCCCCGCCGACGTGCACCTGGTCTCGACCCACGCCACGGCGACCGCGCTCGGCGACGTGCAGGAATGCAAGGCGGTGCGCGAAGTCTTCGCGGACTGCCCGGGCACCTACGTCAACAACACCAAGAGCTACATCGGCCACTGCATGGGAGCGGCCGGCGCGCTGGAACTCGCCGGCAACCTCCCCTCCTTCGTGGACGGCTGGATCCATCCCACGATCAACGTCGAGGAGCTCGACCCGGAATGCGAAGTCCCGGGACTGGTGATCAACCGGCCCGTCCAGGCCCCGAGAGTGGACGCCATCCTCAACAACTCCTTCGGCATGCTCGGCATCAATTCGGCCCTGATCGTGAAGAAATATGGGGTTGCCTGAGGGGGGACAGTCGGGTTCAAGGGAGTCCGCTGACCATGACCAAGGAAGACATCAAGAAGGTCGTTCTCGACATCATCGCCGACATCGCGCCGGACGAGGACCTTTCCTCGGTCAAGCCCGAGGTGCGGCTGCGAGACCAGCTGTCCTTGGACTCGATGGACTTCCTGGACATCGTGATGGAGCTTCGGAAAAAGCACGGGATCGAGGTCCCTGAGGCCGATTACGTCCAGCTGGCCTCCCTCGATTCCTGCGCCGACTACCTCCTGCCCAAGTTCCAGGCCAAGGCCGGGAAGTGACGCCCCACGCGGGGCTTTACTGCGACAGTCCCGACCCTAGGATATCAGGCCATGAGAAGGACCCTGCTGATTCTGGGCTGCTGCATCCCGGGACTCCTCCCGGCCGAGACGGTCATGCTGCGCAAGGCGGGCAACCCGGCGGTGGTGACTTTTGAATACATCACCCAGGACGAGGAGACGGTCATGGTGAGGATCCCGGGGCGCGACGGCGTGCTGGTCTACCGCTGGGATGAGCTCGACCAGGACCATGCCAAGACCAACAACCCGCGACTCTGGGAAGAGCGGCTGCTGCTCATCAAGCCCCCTGAATCGTCCGGGATGAAGAAGAAGGCCGAAGACGACGATCCTTTCGCCGCCGCGGCCAAGCCCAACACTCCTCAGGACCTCTCCCGCAACCTGCAGGGCGAGCTCAGCGAAGGGCTCAAAGGCATTCCCGTGACCTCGGTGGCGGTCGCCTCCCGCGAATCCAACATCGACGAGCTGGTCTTCTGGCGCGTCTACGAGGAGCTGCGCAAGCTGAGCGGCCGGCCGGCGGGCTCCGAGCCCGAGATCGCCAAGGCGGCCGGCGACGACGGCGAAGAGCCTCAGGCCAAGACGAGCGGCTCCGGCCAGCCCCAGTCGAAGTCCTCCTCCAAGTCAAAGGCCACCAGTTCCTCGCGCTCCCCGGCCCAGCTGGCTGAAATCCAGGCGCGGGCGGCCAAGGCCCGGGCGGACTTTGAAAACGACGTGCGCCCCTTCACCGGAACGGGCTACCTGAAGCTCCTGTCCGACGCCACGAAGGCCAGGTTCGCCTGGGCGATGCTGCGCCGGGCCTCCGACGACCGGCGGCAGATCATCGCCGCGCTGCGCAGGCAGGATGCGGCGGCCGCGGAACTGTCCGACCGGCTGCAGGACAAGACCGCCAAAGGGGACATCGCCGTCTTCCGCAAGGCCGTCACGACCTTGGCCGACAGTCTGGAGAAAGTGACCCGTGAGGCCACGGCCATGGAATCCGGCCTGACCGCCGAGGCCCAGGCGGTCCTCGCCCGGCTCCCCCGCTGAACCGCCCAGACGGGCCGGCCGCACGACGTCAGTTTCGTGCGGCCGGTTCTTAATGGTGGAGCCAATCGGGCTTGAACCGACGACCTCTTGCATGCCATGCAAGCGCTCTACCAACTGAGCTATGGCCCCTCAAAGGGGACATGGAACAAAGGTGCGGGGATGGTCACGGTCAACGCTTTTTTCCCTGTTTCCCAAGTCTCGCGTTGCCAATCGGGCCGGGCAGGATTGCCCTTCAAGCGTGGAAGACAATCAGGAGCAGGAGGAGGTACGGCCGCCCGAAAAAAGGGGCGGGCTGCGCATCGAGAAGGATTTCATCGAGACCCTTCCCGTCGGCGGCTGGGACGGGCCCGTCGACCTGATCGAGTCCGAGCGGGACGCGGAGAAGGCCGTGGCCTCGCTGCTCGGCGAACGCGTGCTCGGCTTCGACACGGAGACCAAGCCTTCGCACACCCGCGGGGAATACAACCTGCCCTCCATCCTGCAGCTCGCCGGAGAGAGCCGCATCTTCATCTTCCGCCTGGACCACTGCGGAGGCATCCCCCTCGCCTTCCCCCTGCTCTGCAACGAGCGGCAGGCGAAAGTCGGAGTCGCCGTCCGCGATGACGTGCGCAACCTCCGGGCGCGCGCGCCCTTCGACGACCGCGCCTTCATCGACATCTCGGACCACACCAAGCGGGCGGGAGTCGAGAACACGGGCCTCCGGGCGCTGGCCGCCCATTACCTCGGCCTGCAGATGAAGAAATCGAAGAAGGTGCAGACCTCCAACTGGGCGCGTCCGCTGGACGAGAGGCAGATCCATTACGCGGCCAATGACGCCTGGTTCAGCCGGGAGCTGTATCTCAAGCTCGAGCGGGACGGACTGATTCCTAAGTTCGGCTGAAACGGGTCAAGTCGACGACGGGCCGGCGATCCTCAGCTCCTCCACGATCCGGCCTCCGACAAGGTGCTCCTCTACGATGCGCACGACGTTGTCAGGCGTGCAGCGTGAATACCAGACGCCCTCCGGGTAGACCACCGCGACGGGGCCTTCGCAACAGATGCGGAGACAGTCCGCCTTGGTGCGCTGAATCCCACCGGGACCCGCCAGTCCCCTGTCACGCAAGGCCGCCTTCAAAGCCTCCCAGGAGGCGGCGCCCGTCCGCTCGTCGGCGCAGGCCTGCCCGCAGGAGCGCGAGCAAAGGAAGATGTGACGCCGGGTCCGATCCAAGCCGAGGGAAGCCGCAGTCGAGACAGCTTGGGATTTTAATTCACCCATGACGGGAAAATAAGACTGATTTCATTTAAATCAAACTGCTGATTAACAATGGTTTAAGGCAAAGTAAGTCGGACCATTATTTATAAACTTAACGCAACTATTTTGCATTGAAAGGGCTTGGTGTTTTTCAGGCTAACCCCCGCTATGCTGAAAAACACCCACCTCATCCTCCTCGCGGCCGCGCTGCTGTTCGGCTGCGCACACGCCCAGAACGTCCGCACCACCGGCGAAATCGGAAGCGCCCGCCTGCAAGGCCGGAGCTTCACCATCGACGGCGACTCAGGCGCGGCCGGACAAGTCGCGGAAGCCCTGAAGTCCGCCGGCATGAAGCAGGGCGAAAAAGGGCGCGCCGACTTCATCATGACCGTCGCGCGTGAAGAGCGTCCGGTCACGCGGCGCCTTCACACTGGCGGCAAGAACGGCGTGGCCTACGACCGTACGACCAACGGTCCGGTCCTGACCCTCACCGTGACGGCCGCGTCCTCCCCTGCCGTCCCCATCTTCACCGCGACGGCTGAAAATGAGGACGTCGGAGCCTTCGCCTCGGCCGCAGTCGCGGCGATGAAGCGCGAATGAGCGGACGTCAGGGTCCGGCGGCCCTTCAGGGCAGCCGGGCCCTGGGCGCCAGCAGCCTCTCGGCGAGCTCATGCCTCGCCTCCACCACCGAGGGACTGAACCATCCGGCGAAGATCACGGCGACCAGGATGAGCACGATGCCGACCCTTTCGCGCGAGGTCTCGCGCAAGGAGACCGAGGTGGCGGGGCGCTTACCGGTGAAGAAGGCGAAGTAGGCGCGGAGCATCGAGACCCCGTTCAGCAACGCGACGGCGGCCAGCAGGCCGCAGGCCCAGAGTCCATGCTGGAAACTTCCGCTGATCAGCAGCTCCATCGGGACGAAGCCGACCGTGCCCGGAAAGCCCACGACGCCGAGGCCGGAGACGAGGAAGACCAGGGCCAGGCCCGGCACTTGGTCATAATGCCCATGATGTTCGGCAAGAGACAGCCGGCCGAAACGGGATTCGAGCGCCCGCAGCGAATACCCGAGACCGGCCAGACAGAGCACCACCGGACCCCAGAGGCACAGCGAAGCGGTCAAGCCCGACAACGTGCCCGAGAGGACGCCGAACATGACGAGTGAAGTCTTGCTCAGCGCCAGGAAGGCGAAGAAGCGCCGGGCGTCGGCCTGCACGACCGCCATGCCGGAGGCATAAATGGCCGTGGCCATGCAGGCCCAGGAGCCGGACTCGAGCATCCAGGCGGAAGCGGAAGGCAGCACCAGGCGGACGGTCGCCACCACCTCCACCATCGGCAGCACGAAGAGCGAAGCAGCCGCGAAACTGGCGCGCTGAAAGAGGGACGGCATCCAGCCGTGCAGGGGGAAGATGCCTCCGCAAAGCTTGAGGGCGAGGAGCAGAAGCCCGGCCGTCCAGACCTGACCGACGTCCTGGCGGACCAGCCATCCGGAGGCGAGCAGCAGGAGGAACGGAGTGAAATAGAGAAGGAATACCCGGGCGGGCCGGCCACCCGACAGCAGATCCCAGGCCGGGAGCAAGGAGAACAGGGCCATCGTGCCGATGAGCATTCCGCCGTTGACGCAGCAGAAGAGCAGCGGCGTGAGCACGGAAGAAAGGAGAACGCGCACGCAGCCGGTCCGCGTGACGTCGGACTTGGCCGTGCCGAGCAGCGTGAGGAGATGGAGGAACGCCAGTACGGGGACCATCGGGGCCGCCAGCGCGTCCACGGACACCGTGCCGACCCCGGGCAGCTGGGAATCCTTGCCGGCATGCGTCAGCCAGACGCCGAGGGCCGCCGCCGTCTGGGCCCACAGCGCGGCCAGGGTCCGCGAAGCGAAGGACTCCGCGCCCTGGGCCTTCAGGAGGCTGACTGCCCCGGCCAGCGGCAGGGCCAGCACGAGCAGAAGCCACTGTCCGGATTCGACGCTCATCGGTCATCGGTCCTGCCGGACCGTCCCTCCAGAAAACCGGACCATGCGCGCTCACGGGCGTCAAACCAGCGGAACAAGGCCAGGAAGGGCCGGGCCACGAGCCGGTCCAGCAGGGCGTCCAGATGTCCGCGCTCGATCGAGAAACGGTAAAGTCGGTGGCGGAGTCCCTCGGGCAGACGGTCCTCCCAGCCCGGCCGCTCGGGCGCGGGGCGTTCGCCGATCGCGTCTTCGAGCTGGTGATGGTCGTGCAGCAGGCTGGGGGCGCGGAGGAACTGCAGCGTGCGGAGACAGGCGTGTCCGAGCAGGTGGACCAGGGCCAGCCACCTGAGGCCGAGTCCGATTTCGGCGATGATCAGTCCGACCTGCGTCAAGGAGGCGAAGGCCAGGGCCGACTTGATGTCGGTCTGGACGCGGCCCGAAAGGAAGGCGACCGCGGAGGTCACGAGCCCCAGGCCCACGACCAGCGCGGAAAGCCAGGAGGCGCTGTCGAGAATCGGACTCACGCGCAGCAGGAGGAACGCCCCGAGGTGCACGGACAGCGCCCCGTAGAAGATGGCGCTCGACGGCGTGGGCCCCTCCATCGCGCGCGGGAGCCAGCCCGAGAACGGGGCCAGCGCGGACTTGCCGGCGGCGGCCAGCACGAAGAGCACGCCCAGCAGCGCGAAATGGGGCCCGATGAGCAGGGGGTCGTGCTCCGGCCAGGCGTGCCTTCCCACGATGTGGTCGAAGTCTCCGGCGCCGTTGAGCTCGTGCATGACGATGGCGGCGAGCATGAGCGCGGCGTCGCCGAACCGGTAGACGATCCAGACGCGCAAGCCGTTGCGCGGCGGAGCCGGACGGTCCTGGAAGAAGGCGATGAGGAGCACGGAGGAAAGGCCGACCATCTCCCAGCCCACGAAGAGCGTCTCACAGGTGTCGGCGAGCGAGGCCAGCAGCATCCCGAGCAGGAACACCGAGAAGAGCACGAAGAACCTGGCATACCCGCGTTCGCGGTGGAGGTAGCGGGTCGAGAAGGCGGCGATGACCGAGCAAAGGACGAACGTCAGGACCACGTAGGAGAGCGACAGGACGTCGAGGAGGAACTGGAACTTGAGATGGTAGTCCGCAGTGATGACCCAGTCACCGAGCTCGATGGCGTGCCACGGAGTGCCGGTGGCCAGCATGACCGCGCCGGCCGCCGAAGCCATGATCAGGCCGGACCATGCAACTCCCTGGATCAGTCCGCCGACCGTCCGCTCCGAGAGCGTGCGCCCCGCCAGCGCCGCGCCGAGGAAGGCGGCCAAAGGCACGAAAGGCGCGACCAGGACGGCGAGCCCGAGGAAAGTGAGGAGCTGTTCGGCGGCGGGCACGGTTCAGGCGGCGGGGGGCTTGATTTCCGCGAATTCGAGATGGTCACGCCATCCGGCGTACCATTCACGGGAGGAGGCGGCCGCAGGCAGGGCGGCCACGGCGGGACGATGGGGCTCGAAGGCGCCCTCCCGGTAGAGCGCGATCGCGCCCGTCGCGGGATCCATCACCGCGAGCTGCACCCACCGGTTGGCCACGGCCGCCCGGACGGCCGGATTGGACCGCATCACGCCGAGCACCGCGTCCTGCGAAGCCTCGACGACGAAGAGGAGCCGGAGCGGCTCATGGATCTCGACCATCTGCCAGGGCAGTCCGGTGCGAAGGTCGCTCTGGGCGCCGTCCATCACCCCGAGGAGACCGGTGATGTTGTGGGGCAGCTTGGAGCCCGAACCCCATCCGGGCGAGTCGACGTAGGAGAAATAGTACTCGAGGTTGATGCCGGAGCACACCGGCACGACCGCCCCGAGGATCCGTGAGAGCACCGGGACGCCCTCGGAGTCGCAGTCCGGGTCGTAGGAGACGAGGAAGGCCCGCCGGTCGAGGAAAAGGCCGCGGGTGCGGTCCCGTCTGCCGACGACGCAGACCGCGTTGGTGGCGTGACCCCACTCCGGCCTGACCTGCGAGAGGTCCTCCGCCCGCGCCTCCATGTGCCGCTTGGCCTCGTCGTGGTCCAGGCCGAGGGAGGCGGAGCCGAAGCGACGGGCGCGCTCATGGGCGTTGCGGCGCGCGGCCTCCTCCACCGCGGCGCGGGCGGCGTCGAACTCCTGCCGCAGCGAGGACGGCACGCGGTCGGTGTCGTAGAAGGCGAAGTCGTCCGAGGAGGTGTTGTGCATGCCGCCGACGAAGACGGTGTCCTCGGGCACCGTGAATCCTTTGGCGCGCAAGCCCGACCGGACCCTCGGGTCATTGAGGATCTCGGCGGCGGCGCGCGCATTGGGGCCCCCTCTGCCGCCGCCGCAGGCGCCGCAGTCATGGGCGGACTCATGCGGGTTGTTCATGCTCGTGGATCCGTGGCCGAAGATCAGCACCAGCCGGGCGAACTCGGAGCGCAGGCCGAGGTCGCCGAGCAGGCGTTCGGCGATGGCGAGCCTTTCGGCGCCGCTGAAGCCATGTCCGTCCTCGTGCGGCGAAGGCGCTTCGCCCGTCCGCTCCAGCTGCAGCCGCGTGGCGGGCGGAGGCTCGATGAACCGCCCGAAGGAGGATCGCACCTTGGCGCTGAGCCGGGGGAACAGGACCTGCATGACGAGCGGCACGGTGGCGAGCAGGCCCAGCGCGGCCGAAAAGAAGGCGCCGCCGACCATGCGCCTGCTGCCGCCGTGGAAACCGCGCAAGGCCATCCCGAGCCGCCGACGGTGCGCCCGGCGGCGGTCGGCCTCCCGCTCCTGGCTCCGTTCGACGCGTTCCGAGATCCAGTGCGCGGGGCGCACCACGACGGGACAGAGCGGGACGAAATCCGCCGCCGCGGCCCCGCGGTAGTACATCACGACTCCGAAGAAGCCCGCCGCGCCGAACGTCTCGCACGCCGGGGCGACCTCCTCGAGATGTCGACGCACCGACTCCTCGCGCTCATCGATGCAGAACACGGCCTGGAAGGAGGGGCGTCCGCTCCGGGCGGACCGGCGCGCGGCCGAAAGGGCGAGCGCGTCCAAGGTCTGGACCCGGAAGCGATGCTCATAGGCGAGATGGAAGATGCGCCGGCGCTCAAAGGAGGAGAAGCCCTCGATCTCGAGGAGAAGCGCCGTCCAGCCGGACGGGCTCAGACGGAACAGCGACTCAGGTGCCCAGCCCAGCACCTGGGCGAGCTGGAAGACCAGGAAGGCCCGCTGCTTGTCGCGGTCCTCGGGCGCGGCGCTGCGCATCAGCCAGAGCTCGTCGCGCAGCTCGGTGAGCGGCAGGTCGAGGCCGAGCGAATCCCGCGCTACGGCCCGCAGGGCCAGCCGCTCGAGCAGCAACCGCACCGCGAGGAACTCGACCAACGTGCCGGGAGGGACCGGACGATGAACCCGGTCGGAGCGCTGCTCGACATGCCAAAGCATCCCGGCCCAGCCCTTGAGGGCCAGCAACGAAGCCGCCACGAAGGCCTCCGTCTCCTCTTCCTGGACGCCGAGGGCGGCCAGCGAGTCGCCGAGGGATTCCTCGGGCGAAAGCCCGCGCCGTTCGATGTCGCGCAGGATCGGCCCGAGGTCCGCGGACCACCATGCGGCTGAGCCGCGTCCGTCGGCGTAGAGGCGGCAGAAGGACTTGAAGAACCCTTCGTCACGGCGGGGGAGTTCGGCGTGCGCGATGCCCTGGTCGAGGAACGCGCCGCAGAATCTGACGAGATGCTCATGGACGAGCAGGTCGCTGTCCGCGCCGCCGGCGGCGAGCAGCCGGTCGCGATGCCGGAGGGGCGGCTCGTTCACATGCACGCGCTCCGCCGCGCGGGACACGCCCGCGACGCAGACCTCCCAGAGCACGGCGAGGGAGAAGGACTCCCAGCGGGCGTCGTCCCACTCCTCCATGCGGCCTTCCTGGAAACGTCGGAAAAGGCGGGCCGCCCACTCGGGAGCGGCCTGTTCCGGAGCGGAGCTCCTGAGGCGGCACATGACCCAGTGGCGCGTCGCCGTCACCAGTCGGCGGCGGGAGACTTCGGAGACGTCGGGCCGCGCGCGGTCAAGAGCGTCGCTTTCCGCCATGAGCCAGTCCAGCTCAGGCCCCTCCCCCATCCGCAGCGGGTGCTCCAGCATGGCGAGCCTCAGTTCCCACCGGGTCGAAAGCCCCTGGAGCGTCTCATCGGAGCGGCGCCCGAGGTCCTGGCGCAGCACTTCACGTAGTTCGGAAAAAAGGATGCGTCCTCGCCGCAGCTCCTCGCGATAACGGTCCTCGGCGAGGAAAGGCTCGCAACCGAAGACCTGCGCCCCCTTCCGGACGGCGTCGTCAAAAGTCAGATTCTCAAATGCATGAAGGGTGTTGTGGTGGATGAACACCCCGATGGGACCTTGGGCGGGCAGCAGGTGGGCGGCGCGGGCGACCGCTTCGCGGATCCGGGCGGCATGGCCCTTGGGCGGGCGGGCGGACGGATCGGAGCCGGACATTTCAGGCGGACTTCCCGCCGACCGTCCTGCAGGATCTCGGCCGCCCTTCGGCGGCGGGCTTGTACCACTCCTCGCCGGATTCCTCGATGCAGACCTTGCCGCCCGTACGACCGTGGTTCTGGGCCCAGCTCTGGATCGCCTCGAAGGCGGCGTGGTCGATGTAATCCACAGCCAGGTCGACCTCGACCGAGGAGCCGGCGGGGAGCTTGGCGAGCTCGGCGCTCAGCCGCGGGACGGTGGCGAAGGTGAGCGTGCCGCGGATCTGGACCGCCTGGACGCCGCCCCTCTCGGTGACGACCACCTGGCAGAGCGAGAGCCTGCGCAGGGCGAAGAAGACGGAGACGGCCACTCCCAGGCCGACGCCGGCGAGGAGGTTGATGCAGGTCACGCCGATGACCGTGACCCAGTAGATCTTGACCTCGTTGTGGACGGTCAGGTCGCGGATGTGATGGAAGTTGACGAGATTGACCCCGACGTGCACCAGCAGGCCGGCGAGCACGGCCAGCGGAATGGCCTCGATGTAGCCGGAAAGCAGGAGGACGCTGAGCACCACCCAGACGCCGTGCAGGACAGCGGACCAGCGGGAGGCGGCGTTGGCGGCGATGTTGGCGGAGGAACGGACGATGACGCCCGTGACGGGCAGGCCGCCGAGCAGGCCCGAGACCAGGTTGCCGGCGCCCTGGGCGGAGAGCTCCTTGTCCAGGTCGCAGCGCGCCCCGGAATGCAGCTTGTCCGTCGCCACCGCGCAGAGGAGCGACTCGACGCTGGCGATGACGGCCAGAGTGAGCACGGCGACGATGAACACGCCCCAGTCGGCGGGCAGCTTGAGCTGGGTGAACGCGAGCGCATCGGGAAGGTCGACGCGCTTGACGTCCATCTTCACCAGCAGGGACAGCGCGGTGCCCAGCAGGACGGCGACCAGGGCTCCGGGCACGGAACGCACGGCGGGCCAGGGAATCCGCTTCCACAGGACGAGCACGGCGATGGTGACCACGCCGAGGATGGCGGCGTCGACGTTCATGCCGCCGAGCTTGGAGGGCAGCGCGATCAGGTTGCGCAGAGGCGAACTGTCCGGCGAGCCGCCGATCATGACGTGCAGCTGCGCGAGGGCGATGGAGATCCCGATGCCGGCCAGCATGCCGTGGACCACGGAGGGAGCGATGAGCAGCGCGCCACGGGCGACCTTGAACCAGCCGAGAAGGAGCTGGACGGCGCCGGCGCAGGCGGTGGCCACGCACATGACCTCCCAGCCGAGCTGCTGGACCATGCCGAAGACGACGACGGTCAGGCCCGCCGCCGGGCCGGAGACCTGCATCGGCGCGCCGGCCAGGAGTCCGGTGACGATGCCGCCGGCGGCCGCCCCGATCAGACCGGCGATGATGGGTGCGCCCGAAGCGAGGGCGATGCCGAGCGAGAGCGGCACGGCCACGAGGAAAACCACGATGGATGCGGGGAGGTCTCGGCGGAGATTCATGGGGGTGTGCCCCAAAATGAGCATGGGCGGCAGAAGTCAACGACACCTCCACCCCGCCCCGCAAATGCGACCCCGGCTTTGCAGGGCCGTCACACGGTCACTTCAGGGCTTTCTCGATGTCCGCCCGCAGCTTGGGGTCGTCCGGTTCCACGCCGGAATCATAGCGGGCGATGAGCTTGCCGTCCGCGCCAATCAGGAACTTGGCGAAGTTCCAGCCCACGGCGCCAGGCAGTCCTGACTCCTTCGAGGTGAGCGCCATGAAGAGCGGATGGGCGTCACCCTTGATGCGCACCTTGCTGAAAAGGGGGAAGGTGACCTTGAAGTTGGCGGAGCAGAACCGGCGGATTTCCTTCTCATCACCGGGCTCCTGTCCGCCGAAATCGTTGCAGGGAAAGCCGGCCACCGTCAGGCCCTTGTCCTTGAACGCCTCGTGAAGGGCCTGCAGTCCGGCATACTGCCGGGTATAGCCGCATTCACTGGCGACGTTCACCACCAGCACGGCCTTGGGCTTGCCCGCGCCGAGGGTCGTGTCCTTGCCGTCGATGTCCTTGACGGGAATGCGCAGAAGGTCGGGGGCGGCGGAAAGGGAGGTCATGGCGAACAGGAGAGCAAGGAGGCGCATGCACAACCGCTAACGCGTAACGCCTCCGAATCAAGCAACGGCGCCGATTTGACCTGACAGTAAAATCACGGTCCGCCCGCTCCCACCGCGAGGGCGAAGAGGCCCGCGATCACGTAAAGCAGGCCGAACGCGAGCATCATCAGGGTGACAAGACCTCCCAGAAGGATGCCGAACCAAGCCCTTCCCGCCCCCTGAAGATGCGGACGCCTCTTCAGGTCGCGCAGCGCCATGATGCCGCAAAATAGCGCGAACGGCGCCGGCAGGCAGAGGACGGACAGGAGCGCCAAATAGCCCGCCGCAACGGCCCAGCCGGACCGGTTGACGGGCAGGATCATCGAAAGGGCGGCGTCGGCCCCTTCGGCTTTTTCAAGAGGCGGCGGGACGGCGGCGGACATGAAAAAGAGGCGTAAGGGATGAAGTGCTCATCCCGGCGGGAAATCAAAGCCCGCCCGGAGCGGGACGCCGCAGGGCGCACCAGGCCAACCCGATCCAGCCGGCGATGAGCAGGCTTCCGCCCAGCGGGGTGATCGCGCCGAGCCAACGCGGGCCGCCGAGGGCCATGGCGTAGAGCGTGCCGGCGAAGATCGCGGCTCCGGCGGACCAGAGTCGCGCGGGCCAAGGCGAGGCGGCGCCGACCGCGCCGACCGCGACGGCGTGCACCAGCAGGTAGAAAGTGGCCGTCTCCCACCAGCCGGCGGCTTCGGGCAGGGCTGCCAGACGCGCCTTCAGGGCGTGGGCGCCGAAGGCGCCGAGCCCGATGGCGACGGAGCCCATGAGCCCGGCCAGCACGGACCGCGCGCCCATTTCAGGCGCCGGCGTCGGCGGCGGGCTTCTTCTGGGTGAACGTCAGGCCCTTCTCCCCCACCCCGACGATGACGGGCTCGTCCTTGTGGAAGTCTCCGCGGAGCATGGCCTCCGCCAACGGGTCCTCGAGGTGACGCTCGACGGCGCGCCGCAGAGGACGCGCGCCGTACTTCTCGTCCCAGCCGTTGTCGACGAGGTAGACGCGGGCGGGCTCGCTGACGACCAGCTTGATGCCGAGGTCGAGCAGCCGCTTGGCCACCTTGGCCACCTCGATGTCGACGATCTTGGACATGTGCTCCTTGGCGAGCTGCTGGAAGATGACGATGTCGGTGAGACGGTTGAGGAACTCCGGTTTGAAGGCCCGCTTCGTCTCGTCCATGATGCGTTCCTTGAGCTTCTCGTAGTCGCGGGTCGTGTCGGCGTTGCCGAACCCGAGCGAGCTGCTGCGCTGGAGGACGTCGGCGCCGACGTTCGAGGTCAGGATGATGATGGTGTTGCGGAAGTCGACCGTACGGCCGAGCGAGTCGGTGAGGCGTCCGTCCTCGAGCGCCTGGAGCAGCAGCTGGACGACGTCCGGATGCGCCTTCTCGATCTCGTCGAAGAGGACGACGGAGTAGGGCTTGCGGCGCACGGCCTCGGTCAGCTGGCCGCCTTCGTCGTGGCCGACGTAGCCGGGAGGCGAGCCGATGAGCCGGGAGACGGTGAACTTCTCCATGTACTCGGACATGTCGATCTGGATGACCGCGTCCTGCTCGCCGAACATGAGCTGGGCGAGCGAACGGGCCAGCAGGGTCTTGCCCACGCCGGTGGGGCCGAGGAAGAGGAACGACCCGATGGGGCGGCGCGGATCCTTCAGGTCGGCGCGCGAGCGGCGGAGGGCGCGGGCCACGACCTCGCAGGCGCGGTCCTGGCCGATGACGGAGCCCTGGAGGTCCTTCTCGAGCTCGAGCAGCTTCTGGGACTCCTTCTTCTCCATGCGGCCGACGGGCACGCCGGTCCAGTCGGCGACGACGTGGAGCATCTCGTCCTCGCCGACCTTGACGCGCTTCTCGTCGCGCTTCTTGCGCCATTCCTCGAGCATCTTCTCACGGCGGGCCCGGAGCTTCTTCTCCTGGTCGCGCAGGTTGGCGGCGTCCTCGAACTTCTGGTTGCGGGAGGCCTCGTCCTTCTCACGGATGACGCGGTCGATCTCGGCCTGGGCGGCGTCGAGCTCGGGCGGCAGGTTGAGCGAGCGGATGCGCGCGCGGGCGCCGGCCTCGTCCATGACGTCGATCGCCTTGTCGGGCAGGTGGCGGGAGGTCACGTAACGGTGCGAAAGCCGGACGGCGGCCTCGAGCGCGGCGTCGCTGTATTCGCACTTGTGGTGATCCTCGTACTTCTGGCGGATGCCGCGGAGGATGAGGATGGCGTCCTCGGGGGTCGGGTCGTCGACCT
>JACCDJ011657372.1_pt1 | contig 18587 bp, 17 predicted proteins | sample 7444481 | NCBI WGS metagenome assembly JACCDJ01 (sample SAMN15323435, study PRJNA562643) | freshwater metagenome | isolation source: river surface water | place: USA:Blue River Watershed | collected 2017-08-15 | reverse complement strand
CTTGGTCAAGGCGCCCAAGGTGTATGTGCGCGATAGCGGCTTGCTGCACGCGTTATTGGGGATCGGATCCGGGGAGCAACTGCTCTCGCACATGGTGGTGGGCGCGAGCTGGGAGGGGCACTGCCTAGAGAACTTGCTGTCTTGTGCACCCCGCGGTGTCACCGCCTACTTTTATCGCACCAGCGCAGGCGCCGAAATTGACCTGCTTCTGGTCTGGCCCGGCGGCGAGCAATGGGCGATTGAATTCAAACGCAGCCTCTCACCGAAGGTGGAAAGAGGTTTTCACAGCGCCTGCGACGATCTCAAGCCCGCTCGTAAATGGGTGGTGTATCCCGGTCAGGAAGCCTACCCCTTGGCCGCTGATATTCAAGCCGTGTCATTGCATTCCCTGTGCGAGATACTCCAACGCCAGGTTTGAAACCCCTCATCAAATGGCCCATTACCGACTCTCTGCCCTCGGCGACGCCCACGTCGAAATGGTCTACGAGCTCTATCGCTCCAACCCGGATGGCAGCATCAGCACGCTGGACGTGACCGAAGTTTGGCGTCACGGCTACGGCTTCATCGACGAAGACCTCGAGACCAATCTAGGACGTGCCGACGACACCGAGTTCTACGCTCGACCCGATCAAGGGGAAGACGAGGCCTGTGACTTCAAGGAAAGCGTCGCCGTCTATTTCGAATTCAGCGAGGACATCGACGCCGCCGAGCAAGAGGACTTCAAGGAAAAATACCACCGAGGCGATGCACAGGGGCGCGGGGTGTTGGCTACATCCACGAGGGCGAACATGGCTGGGGGATCGAGGACGAGCGGGTTCGGTTTGCGTCGCCGGTGCGCGTCGAGTTTTGTGAGGCCGATGGCACCCCGCTGCGCGAGGTGACGCTGCGCACGCGGCAAGAGTCGAAAACGCTGTGGGAAGACCTGGGCCGGCGCTACGTCGTGCCCAACGACAGTGCGCTCAAGCCGTGGAAGGTCGACAATCCCCATCGGCCAACCAAGACCGAGGCGGAGATCGCGGATCTTGTGAAGCGGCTGGGGCTTTGAAGGGAGTATTGCGTATGTCGCTGCATCAACAGCTGGTTCGCCGCGCGCAGGAAGGTCGCCCGATTCGTGTCGGCCTGATCGGCGCGGGCAAATTCGGTTCCATGTACCTGGCCCAGGTGCCCCGCACGCCCGGCGTGCACCTGGTGGCCATCGCGGATCTGTCGCCCGACGGCGCCCGCGCCAACCTGGCCCGCGTGGGCTGGGACCCGCAGCGCACCCAGGCCCGCTCGATCGACGATGCGATCCAGACCGGCGCCACCCATATCGGCGACGACTGGCAGGCGCTGGTCCAGCACCCGGCCATCGACATCGTGGTGGAGTGCACCGGCCACCCGATTGCCGCGGTCGACCACTGCCTCATGGCCTTCGAGCACAAGAAGCATGTGGTGAACGTGACGGTCGAGGCCGATGCCTTTTGCGGCCCGTTGCTCGCCCTCAAGGCCTCGCAGGCCGGCGTGGTGTATTCCCTGGCCTTTGGCGATCAGCCCGCCTTGATCTGCGACCTGGTGGACTGGGCGCGCACCTGCGGCTTCCCGGTGGTGGCGGCGGGGCGCGGGCACAAGTGGCTGCCGCATTTTTCCGAGTCGACGCCGGACACGGTGTGGCCCAACTACGGCCTCACCCCCGAACAGGCCGCGCGCGGCGGGCTCAATCCGAAAATGTTCAACAGCTTTCTGGACGGCTCCAAGCCCTCGATCGAAAGCACCGCGGTGGCCAATGCCACGGGTCTGTGCGTCCCCTCCCAGGGCCTGAGCTATCCCTCAGGCAGCGTCGACCAGATCCCTTCGCTCACGCGCCCGCGCAGCGAGGGCGGCGTCCTCGAGCGCAAGGGCATGGTGGAAGTGATCTCCTCGCTCGACGCGCAGGGCAAGCCCATTGACTACGACATCCGCATGGGGGTGTGGGTGACGGTGGAAGGCGAGACCGAGTACGTGCGCAATTGCTTTGAGGAATACAACGCGCAAACCGACCCGAGCGGTCGCTACTTCACCCTCTACAAACGCTGGCACCTGATTGGTCTGGAGGTGGGGTATTCCGTCGCGTCGCTGGCGCTGCGCGGCGAACCCACCGGCGTGGCCACCTGCTGGAAGGCCGATGTGGTCGCCACCGCCAAGCGGGATCTCAAGCCCGGCGAGATGCTCGATGGTGAGGGGGGCTACACGGTGTGGGGCAAGCTCACGCCGGCCGAAGATTCGCTGCGCGTGGGCGGCTTGCCCCTGGGCCTGGCCCACGACGTCAAGGTGGTGCGGCCCGTGCGCAAGGGCCAGTCGCTCACCTGGGACGATGTGCAGATGGACACCGGCACCCGCGCCTACGCCATTCGCCGCGAACTCGAAAAGCAGGTTCGGCCCGCCTCGAATGCGTCGGTCGGGTGATCGTGCGCGCACCGTTGTTCTGAATTTGCGGCCTTGTTGATAATCAGGTTTCGCACCCGAAGCCTGATACATGAAAAGTATTCATTGCCTCTGCGTCCTCCTGGCCTGCCTGCTCGCAGGCTGCGCGCAAGTGGGCCCGCGCAATGCCAGCGGCCAGCAGGTGGTCGATTGGATGGCCACCTTTCGCAGCGGCGATCTGCGACTGACCTGTGACACCGCATGCTCGGGCGCATGGGGTGCGAACCGTCGCACCGTCAAGGGCTATTACGACGCGCAAGCCTGGAACGATCTGGTGCGGGCCGTTGCGTTGGTGGGTATGCGCGTGGACAGCGGCTACTTCTATCTGGGCCGAGCGGCCGAGGCCACGCGCCACACCGAGGCGGCGCGGACCTATTACCGCCTGGCGCTGGCCACCACCTTCAAGTGCGCGGGCCTGATCAACAACTGCGATGGCGTCGATGTGCCGCGTGAGGCCTCAGCGGGGTTGGCCCGGCTGGCGCGCGCAGCGCCCGTCGAGACACCCGTGCGCCCGGCGGAACTCCCGGCACGCTTGCGGCCAGAGAGCCAGCCCAAACAAGAGCCTCGTCCGCAGCCCTGAGGCGCAGCGCCCACTCAAAGCCGGATCGGTCTGTTGCTCAACTCGGCGTTCGCGTCGATGACGGCCTGCATCAGTCGCATCAACTCCTTGCGCTCGGCGGGGGTCAGCGGCGCGACCAATCGTTCCTGCGCCCGCAGCATGCGAGGCACGACGGCAGCCAGGATTTGGGTGCCCTCGCGCGTGGGAGATAACTGCTTGGCCCGACGATCGGTGGCGGACACCTGTCGCTGCACCAGACCGCGCGCCTCCAGCCTGTCGATCACGCCCGCGATGGTGGACGTGTCATAGCCGATGGTGCTGGCCAGGGTCTTCTGGTCGATGCCGGGTTGGTTGCACACCGTCTGCAGCGCTGAATACTGCACGGGGGTGAGTGCCAGATCGCCCACTTCGTCCACGAAGAGAGCGACGGCGAGCTGCTGCATGCGACGGGCCAGGTGCCCGGGCAGGGTGCGGGGATCGAGGGCTTTGGACGGTTGCTTCATGGAAGGCTCCGAGCAGATTCTAGCCCCTTGCATACAAATAATCAGCATGCGTATAATAATGACACTGATTAATCCGGGCTGGAGACACCGCATGCAATTCCATCTTGAAGGTTTCAAGGGCCGCGACCCCGAAGTTCACGAGGCCTCACCCTTGGCCCTGCCGCATGGCGATACCGTGCCCACGCAGGTCGACGTGTTGGTGGTCGGGTCGGGACCGGCCGGCCTGACGCTGGCCGCCCAGCTGGCCCATTTCCCCGATATCCGCACCTGCGTGATCGAGCAAAAGGAGGCGCCCATCCATCTGGGTCAGGCGGATGGCATTGCCTGCCGCACGATGGAGATGTTTCAGGCGTTTGGCTTTGCCCATAAGGTCGTCCAGGAGGCCTGCTGGATCAATGAGGTCACCTTCTGGAAGCCCGACGAACAAGACGCCCACCGGATCGTTCGCCATGGCCGGGTGCAGGACACCGAAGACGGCCTGTCCGAGTTTCCGCACGTGGTGCTCAATCAGGCCCGGGTCCATGACCATTACCTGGCGCATATGCGCAATTCACCGAGCCGCCTGGAGCCGTATTACGCGCGCCGTGTCTTGGACTTGACGATCGACCCCCACGTCCGCGATTACCCGGTCACCGTGCGCCTGGAGCGCTGCGACGCAGCCCACGCGGGTCAACACGAGACCGTGCGTGCGCGCTATGTGGTGGGCTGCGACGGCGCGCGCAGTGCGGTGCGCAAGTCGATGGGCCTCGAGCTGGTGGGCGATTCGGCCAACCAGGCCTGGGGCGTGATGGATGTTCTGGCGGTCACGGATTTCCCGGACATCCGCTACAAGTCGGCGGTGCAGTCGCCCCACGGCAACCTGCTGGTGATTCCGCGCGAAGGCGGCTACCTGGTGCGCCTGTACGTGGAGATGGACAAGCTTGGCGAAGACGAGCGCGTGGCTGCACGCGGTATCACCGTCGACAAGCTGATCGCCGCGGCGCAACGCATCCTGCACCCCTACCGCCTCGATGTGAAAGAAGTGCCCTGGTGGTCGGTGTATGAAATCGGCCAGCGTATCTGCGACAAGTACGACGACGTGCCAGCGGCGCAGACTCCCGGGCAGCTACCGCGTGTGTTCATCGCGGGCGACGCCTGTCACACCCACAGCCCCAAGGCCGGACAGGGCATGAACTTCTCCATGCAGGACACCTTCAATCTGGGCTGGAAGTTGGCGGCGGTAATGCGCGGTTTGGCGATGCCACAGTTGCTGCACACCTACTCCGAGGAGCGACAGGTGGCTGGAAAAGCGCTGATCGACTTCGACCGTGAATGGGCCAAGATGTTCAGTGACAAGCCCAAGCAGGACGGCCAGCCGCAGTCGCAGGGTGTGGATCCCAAGGAATTCCAGAAGTACTTCGAGCAGCATGCCCGCTTCACCGCCGGCGTGGGCACGCACTATCCGCCGTCCCTGATCACCGGCGCGTCCACCCACCAGGCGCTCGCGCGTGGGTTCACGGTCGGCATGCGTTTTCATTCGGCGCAGGTGCTGCAAGTCGCCGACGCCAAGCCGGTGCATCTGGGACACGCCGCATTGGCCGATGGCCGCTGGCGTTTGTATGCGTTCGCGGGTGCGCAGGACGGGGGCCTGCGTGCGCTGTGTCAATTTCTGCAGCAATCGGCAGACTCGCCGGTACGCCGCTACACCCCTGCGGGCCAGGACAGCGATGCTGTGTTCGATTTGCGCGCCGTGTTCCAACAGCCGCATACCGAGGTGGCGATCGAGTCCATGCCCGCACTCCTGCGCCCTGCCAAGGGCTGTCTGGGCGTGTACGACTACGAGAAGGTGTACAGCGCGGTCCTGAAGCACGCGCCGGATATCTACGACCTGCGCGGTATCGACCGGAAGCAGGGCGCGCTGGTAGTGGTGCGCCCCGACCAGTACATCGCCCACGTGCTGCCGCTGGACGCCCACGCGGCGCTGGCTCAGTTCTTTTCAGGGTTCATGCGCGCAGCCTGAGCGGCGGTCCTGCCCGGTCGCCCGCGCAGGGCTTAAATCAGCGGCGGCTCCGCACGCCCTGCCTGGGCCGGCGGTTCAAACAGATTGACCACCCTTCGGTACTCCGTGGGTGTGATGCCCAGGTGCTGGCGAAAGAAGCGCGCAAAGTGTCCCGGCGCCGAAAAGCCCAGGTCCAGTGCCACGGTCGACACCGGCTCATTGCCCAGGCTCAGCCGACGCACTGCGGCCTCAAAGCGCAGCACATTGGCGTAGACCAGGGGTGTGACTTGCGTGTCGCGCTGAAAGAGTGAGAAAAAGTGGGCACGCGACAGGCCGCTGCGCGCGGCCAGGTCATCGACATCCAGCTCACGCCCCAAATCGTCCCGCATCAAGGCGATCGCTTGGCGGATCCGGGGGTCCATGGCGACCGGCGGACGCATACGCAGCATGCCGGCCAAGTCGCGCCACCCGGTGAAGCCAGAGATGACGGCGATGATCAGGTTAAAAAGAAGTTCCTCCATCCGCGTCGGCGAGACCTCGTCGGCCCACCACATCTCGAGTACGAACTCTTCGACGATGCGCTGTGTCGCGGACGTGATGGACACGCACTTCTGCGGAAAAAACCGCGGATGGGCAGTGACGGCCAGCGAGCGCTGTAACTCGGTCAACCAGCTCGGCTCAATGTAGAGCGCGAGGATGAGTGTCCGGTCGCCAGGTGGCGCGTCATGGATGTAAGCGTGGTGCTCCCAGGCGTTCACGAGCACGGCGGTGTCGGATCGCAGTGGCGCGGTTTCTCCGCGCACCACGAAGGCGCTATCGGCACCGCCTGCCTTGAGTAGGATGTGGCAGTGGTGATGGGCGTGCCCGACCAGCGGCGCGTCCATGTCGAGCAAAGCGACACGGCCGAACCGACCCTGGTAAATCTTGATGGCGGTAGACACTCTCAAGATTCTGGGGCAATTGCAGACCGGGCCGCAACCGGGGTACCCCCCAGTCTGCAGGCCAGGTGGGCAGGCGCCTCGGGTTGCCCAGTCAGACGCTCAGCTGTCGAACCAGCGCCGCCCGGTTGTCTGCCTGGTCTCCGCGCCCCTCGAGCACCACCGCGCCGCGCTCCAGAGCGTAGAAGCGGTCGACCAGATCCAGGGCCCGATGCAGGTTTTGCTCGACCAGCAGGATCGGGACCCCGTCGCGCCGCAGCCCGTCGATGAGTTTGAAGATCTCGTCGACGATCATGGGCGCCAGGCCCTCGGTCGGCTCGTCTATGAGCAGCAGCCGGGGTTGACCGACCAGCACCCGTGCCATGGCCAGCATCTGCTGCTCCCCGCCGGAGAGCGTGGTGCCCATTTGGGCGCGGCGCTCGCCCAGCCGGGGGAACTGGGTGTAGAGCTGCTCCAGCTTGCGTCGACGCTCGCTGCGAGCGACGCCGGGCGTTTGCATGAAGCCGAGCACCAGGTTTTCTTCCACGGTCAGACCCGGAAAGATGCGCCGGTCCTCCGGCACGAAGCCAATGCCACGCCGGCAGATGACTTCGGAGGCCGTACCGCCGATGGACTGCCCATCAAACTGCAATTGCCCGGCGCTGGGCGCGACCCAGCCGGCGATGGTTTTCATGACGGTGGTTTTGCCCACCCCGTTGCGCCCGAACAGGCCTACCACCTCGCCCGCATTGACCCGCAGGGTCACGCCTTGCAGGACGTGGCTCAGGCCATAGTGGGTGTGCACATCTTGCAACTCAAGCATGCTGCACCTCCTGGCCAAAGTAGGCGGCCTGGACCGCCGGGTCTGCCCGCACGGCGTCGGGTCGCCCTTGCGCCAGCTTGGCGCCCTGGTGCATCACCACCACGTGATCAGACAGTTTCATCACCAGATCCACGTCATGCTCGACGATCAAAATGCTCAAGCCGTCTTGGACGAGGCTGCGAATCAGTCGGGCCGTGTCTTCGGTGTCGGCATGGCTCATACCCTGGGTGGGCTCGTCCAGCAGCAGCAGGCGTGGGCGTGAGGCGAGCGCCATCGCGATTTCCAGACGACGCTGCTGGCCGTGGCTGAGAAAGCCTGCGAGTTCGTCGGCATCGGTCGCCAGGTCAAACTGCGCAATCAGTTCGTCCACCCGCTGCATCGCGCTGCGGCTGGTGCGCACATGGCGCAAGCCACGCCACCAGGGGCCGGGCTCGACAAATTGCGCCGCCAGACGCAGGTTCTCGCGCACAGGCAGTTCAAAGAACAGGTTGGTGATCTGAAAGCTGCGCGCCAGGCCTGCGACCAGCAGCTTCTGGGGCGGCTGGCCCGTGATGTCTTGTCCGTCCAGGATCACCTGGCCCGTCAGCGGACGCAGCGAACCGCTGATCAGGTTGAACAAAGTGCTCTTGCCTGCGCCGTTGGGGCCGATCACCGCGGTGATGGCACCACGACGGGCCTCAAAGCTCACATCATCGACCGCTTTGAGGGCGCCAAAGCGTACGCCCAGGTGCTGCGTTTGAAGGAGGATGTCCGTGCTCATGTGCGATCCTTTGCGCCGCGCCGGTCCAGCCGCGCTTGCAGCCAGGGCGCCAGGCCGCCGACCAGACCGCGCGGAGCCATGATCACCACGGCCACAAACAGCAGGCCAATCGCGATGTGGTGGTGCTCGGTCCAGCTGCCGACCACCGAGCGCAGGCCGGTGAGCAAGCTCGAGCCCAGCAGCGGTCCGATCAGGGTGCCCGTGCCGCCGACGATGACGTTGATCACTGCGTTGCCCGAGACCTGGAAAAACATCAGCTCGGGGCTGACAAAGCCGCGCAGCATCGGGTAGAGCGCACCGCTGGCCCCTGCAATCACCGCCGCCAGCACGAAGACCGCGAGCTTGACGCGCCACGGGTCCACGCCGATGAATGCGAGTCGCTGCTCGTTGCCTCGCACGGCCGCCAGTTGGCGGCCAAAGGGCGTGTCCATCAGCAGCGACAGCAGCGCCCAGATCATAAAAATGAGCGCCAGCACCAGCAGGAAAAAACCCATGGGCACTGCGGAGGTCAGCCCACCGCCCACCTGCGCGGCCGGCACCCCGATGAGGCCGTCGCTTGCGCCGAGCTCACGCGTGTTGTAGATCACCTTACTGACCACCTGCGCCAAGCCAAAGCTGATAAGCGCGAAATACACGCCCTTGCTGCGGATGGCGATCAGTCCGCCCAGCAGCCCCGCGAGTGCCGAAGCCGCAATGGCCACACCCAGCGCCAGCCAGAAAGAGGCGTCCCAGTGTTTGAGCACCAGCGCCGACACGTAGGCGCCCAACCCGAAAAATAGTGCCTGACCCAGGGGCAGCAAGCCGGTGCGACCGAGCAGCAGATCGACGCTGAGCGCCAGCCCACCGTAGATCAAGGCCTCGGTGGCCAGGCGCAGGAAAAACACGTCGCCCATCGCCCAGGCAACCCCCCCGAAGGCCAGGGCCGACAGGAAGAAGGCGGCTGCGATCCAGCGCAGCGCGTCGGTGCGGCGGCCGGTGGTGGCCGACGCTAGCGCGACGCGCGCCAAAGCAGACTCAAGCATGACCGAGCCTCCCAAACAAGCCCTGCGGGCGCCAGACAAGCACCAGCACCATGATTCCAAACAGCAGGGGATCGCTCCAGACCGGGCTGATCCACAAGCTGCTGATCGATTGCACCTGGGTGAGTACCAGCCCAGCCAGCACGGCGCCCTTGATGGAGCCCATGCCGCCGATGATCACCACGCTGAAGGCGATGAAGACAAAGTCCCGGCCCATGGTCGGAAACACCGAATACATCGGCGCCAGCAAGACTCCGGCGAGTGCAGCCAGTGCTACGCCAAAGGCGAAGGTGGCGGCATACACCTTGTGCACTGGCACGCCCAGGCTGGCGGTCATGTGACGGTCGAAGGCGGCTGCGCGCACCATCGCGCCCAAGGGCGTGCGGAACACCAGCAGCCAGACCGCCGCGATGACAGCGCCGCCAAACAGCATCACGAACAGGCGGTAGTGGGGAAAGAACAACCCGAGCATCTCGGTGGCGCCCTGGATGGGCGCCTCTAGCCGCAGCGGGTTGGCGCCGAACACGATCTTGAGCGCGTCCTCCATCACCACGCCCAGGCCGAAGGTGAGCAGCAAGGTCAGCGTATGCCGATCCTTGCTGTGAAAGACGCGCTGGACCAGCGTGCGTTCGGTGAGATAGCCCACCCCCGCCAGGAGCAGGGGGGTCATCAGCAGCACCAGCCAGAACGACAGGCCCATGCCGATCAGTGCGACGGCGACAAAGGCCCCCAGCGCGTAGAACTCGCCGTGGGCCATGTTGATGACATCTAGCAGGCCAAAGATGATGGTCAGCCCCAAAGCCATCAGAACCACGGCCACCCCGATGGAGAGACCGTTGATGACCTGGGGTGCCAGGACGAACTGAAGCCAGTCCACGCGTATGTCCTCGATGTGAGTGAAAGAATCAGAAGCGGGTGCAGACGTCGGCGCCGATCGCCGCTGCCGCGCCTACTCTGCCTACGATCTCGAACTTGCCGTTGTTCACCCGGACCGCGTACATGTCTTGCATGGCTTGGTGGTCGCCGGCGCGAATGGTCTTGACACCTTGGGGGGTAGACCAGCTCATGCCGCGCATGGCCTCGCGCACCTTGTCGGTCTCGGTGCTGCGGGCTTTTTCGACGGCGGCCTTGTAGAGGTACAGCACGCCGTAGCTGTCGGTGCCATACAAATCGGGCAGTGCCTTGTTGGCGGCCTCGAAGGCGGCGACGAAGCGCTTGTTCTCGGGCGAATCGATCAGCGGCGAGTAGCCCACGCCGGTGACGAAGCCGTCGGCGTTGCGGCCGATGGCGGCCAGGTTCTGGCTGGTCACGGTACCGCTGGCGCCCACCACCTGCACATTCCGGTTGACGCCAAACTCGGCCATCTGGTTGAACAGACGCACGGTGTCGTTGCCTGCCACCGAGGTGTAGATCACGGTCGGGCGTGAGCTGCGGATCTGACCGAAGTAAGGCGAGTAGTCCTTGTTGTCCAGCGGTGCGAACACCTCGCCGGCCGACTTGGCGCCCTTGCCTTCGGCGGCGGACTTGAATGCCGCCACCGTGCTGCGGCCCATTTCATAGTCCGGGCCCAGGTAGAAGACGTTGGCGTTGGGTCGGGTCGTGGCCATCCAGTCTGCCAGGGCAGCCGATTGCATGCCAGCGCGGGCATTGACGCGGAACACATTGGGCGAGCACTTGTCACCCGTGATCGAGTCGGCAAAGGACACGGTGGTGGCAATGAGCTTGCCGTTGCGTTCGGCCACCTGCCCGACGGCGAGCGTGGAGCCGCTGTTCACTGTGCCAGTCAGGAAATCGACCTTGGACACCTGGAAGAGTTTTTCCGCCTTCTGCACGGCGACCGCCGGGTTGGCTTCCTCGTCTTCATAGATCAGTTCCAACTGCCGACCGGCCACACCGCCAGCGGCATTGATCTCGCGGGCGGCCAGGTCCAGGCCCCAGCGCACCTGTTGGCCGATACCCGCATAGGTGCCCGACAGCGGGGTGACCACGCCAATGCGGATGGGCGTGGATTGCGCGAACGCTGCAGCGGTCGCCAGGGTGGTGAGGGTGGCAACAAAAACGGTTTTCATGGTCAGAGTCTCCTTTTGAGTCATGGGCCGCCGTTTCACGGGCGGAGTGGGGGGAACAGGGTGGGCAAAAAGGCGCGCTCAGCGCCCCGTGAAATGGGGCTTGCGTTTGGCATGAAAGGCGGTCACGCCCTCACGGAAGTCGTCGCTGCTGCGAAGCCGTGAATAGCAGTGCCCTTCCAGCTCGATGGCAATCGACAGCGGGGAGTCCTCGGTGTCATTGAGCAGTTTCTTGGCGGTGCGCTGTGCCAGGGGCGAGAGGCTGCACAACTCGGCTACCAGCGCATCGACGGCCTGCGGCAGCTCGGCGTCCGGGACGCACTCGGTGACGACGCCCCAGTCATAGGCCTGGCGACCGCTGATGCGGCGCGAGCGCATCACCATGTCCTTGGTGCGGGTGATGCCCACCATTTTTTGCAGGCGCGCGCTGCCGCCCGAGCCGGGGATCTGCCCCAGCTTCTGCTCGGGGAGGGCATACAGCGTGCTCTCGCCGGCCAGGCGAAAGTCGCAGGCCAGCGTCAACTCGAAGCCCACACCGAAGCAGTAGCCGCGGCCGACGGCGATGACGGGTTTGCTGCAGCGCGCCGGTGCGGCCACGTTCCAGGCCAGGGCGCTGACTTTCTCGGGCGACGCCTCCAGGAAGCCCTTGATATCGCCGCCGCTCGAGAAATGCTCGCCAGCGCCACGCAGCACGATGACACGGATACGGTCATCGGCGTCCAACGCCTCGAAAGTGATGCGCAGTTGTTCGCGTGCCAGCATGCTCACCACGTTCAGAGGCGGGCGATCTAGCACGATGTCGGCGCGGTGCTGTTCGGCCAGGATCTCGACGCGAAAGCCATCGAGGGCGTCGGGTAATGTGGTGGCCGGGTGGGCCAGGGCGTTCAGGGTCATGGTGCGTTCTTTCTCGGGTTCATTCGGGGTGGGTGGTTTCGGCGGGCTGGTGGGGCGCAAGCTCGTAGTCGCCGGACTGCAGCAGGCGGCGCAGGACCTTCCCCACCGGGCTCTTGGGGATCTCGCGTACGAACACGTAGTCACGCGGGCGCTTGAAATTGACCAGGTCACTGCGGCGGCAGTGGGCATCCAGGCTCTGGGCATCGACAGGGCCGTGCGCCTTGACAAAGGCCACCACCTTTTGGCCCCAGCGCTCGTCCTGCAGGCCCGCCACCGCCACTTCGTCGACCTCGGGGTGCAGGGAGAGCACCGATTCGATGTCCACTGGCGAGATGTTTTCGCCGCCGCTGATGATCATGTCGTCGACGCGACCTGTGACGAACAGATCGCCGTCGGCATCGACATAGCCAGTGTCGCCGGTGAAGTACCAGCCCGCATGCAGGCTCTTGGCATCTGCATCGGGGCGACGGTGGTAGCCCTCGAAGGCTTCGTCGCTACTGAGCTCCGCGATGATCTGGCCCTCTTGCATCGGGTCGGTCACGGCGTCGGGGCTGTGCTGATTCAGCGCGACGACGCGCAAGCGGGTGTTGAAGCCCGCTCGGCCGGCCGAGCCCGGCTTGAGCGTGGCCTGCTGGTTGATCGAGAAGGTATAGATCTCGGAGCTCCCGTAATGGTTGACAAAGAGCTCGGGCGCAAAGGCGGCCTGCAGCCGCTGCAGCAGGGCGTCATGCATGGGGGCGCCCGCAAAACCGAGCTTGCGTACACTGTCGACATCACTGCGCTTGAAATCCGGGTGAGACAACAGGTCGTGGTAGAGGGTCGGCACCAGATACAAGTGGCTCACCGCCTGATCGCGGATCAGGTGCAGGGCGCGCTGGGCATCAAAGCGCGGCATGCAGACAAAGCGGCCGTCGATCAGGGCAATCGCCAGCAGCGACCGCACGCCCATCGTGTGATACAGCGGCATCACGCCCAGCGTGCATTCCCCGACCGCATAGCGGTTTTGTGCCACATGGGCCAGGGCCGCGGCACGCTCGGCGCGATGGCGGCGTGGCACGCCCTTGGGCTTGCCGGTGGTGCCACTGGTATAGAGCATCAGCGACCCGTCGTCCGCACCAGCGAGCGGCACGGGCTCGTGTGCCTGCGCCATCCAGTGATCGAAGCGGTGAACCGAGGCGTCGCCGGGCGCTGCGCCATCCATGACGATGCGTGCGAGCCGCTGCGCCTCGGTGCTGGCGGCCACCGCAGCGTCGGTGATGGGTTCCCAGACGATGGCGCGGGCGTGCGCGTCGAGGAGGCAGTAATCCACTTCATCGGGCTTGGCGCGCCAGTTCAAGGGCGTCATCACGATGCCGGCGAATTGGCAGGCCCAATGCAAGGTGGCCATCTCCCAGCGGTTTTGCAGCACGGTGACCAGGTGGTCACCTTTTTTCAGGCCGGCATCGGCCAGGCCACGCTGCGCGGCGCCGATGCGGTGTGCCCAATGGGCATAGGTCAGTTGCAAGGTCGCATCGACCAGACCGACCGCATGCGGACGGCGTTCGACGCTTTGCAAGAAAGTGCGGCCCAGATCAAGCATGGGGCGTCTCCAGCAGCGGTTGATCGGAGGTGGTCGTGAGGCCACGGCGCTGCTGCACGACATCCAGCACCGCGGCCACGATGGGCGTGTAGCCCGTACATCGGCATAAAGTGCCCGAGAGCATGATGCGCACATCGTCCTCGGTGGGCACTGGGCCGTGCGCGCAGCGCGCCAGCCAGTCGACGCATGACATCAGGATGCCGGGCGTACAAAAGCCGCATTGCAAGGCGTGATGGCGCCGAAACGCCGCCTGCAGATCGTCGAGCGTGCCGTCGGTATCGGCCAGGCTTTCCACCGTGCGGACTTCCCGTCCATCGGCCTGCACCGCCAGCGTGAGACAGGCACGCTGTGCGACGCCATCGACCAGGACGGTACACGCGCCACACACGCCATGCTCGCAGCCCACATGCACCCCCGTCGCACCCAGGTCGTGGCGCAGAAAATCCGAGAGCAGGCGTCGTGGCTCGGCGTTGGCGCAGCGCTCGCGGCCATTGAGAGTCAGACGCAGCGGATGCACCGCGCCGCCGTCCAGTACGTTCATAGGGGGCTCCTGGAAGCAAGGGCTTGATCGATCGCCCGGCGGCCCAGATGGCGCACCAGTCGGCGGCGCAGGGCTGCACTGGCTTGTGGCTCGTCGCGCGCCTCCAGCGACCAGGCCAAGTGATTGAGGGCCTCATCGAGGGCGCCTCCTGACAGCAGGGGCCAGTCGCGCGCCACAGGACGATCGGCCACGCCGCCGACGGCCACGCGCAGGCTGCGTGCATCGGCCACCGCAGCAACCGCGCACAGCGCGAAGTCACCGTGGCGGATGCCGAATTCTTCGAAGCCAAAGCCCTGGCCGGTCTGGGCCAGTGGGAAGCGCACCGCTTCGATCAGTTCGTCGGCAGCGCGCGCGGTGAGCAGCATGCCGGTGAAGAAGTCGTCGGCGGCCAGGCGACGTGTGCCACGCTTGCTGCGCAAGCACACTTCGCCGCGCAGCGCGGTCAACACCAGGGGCAATTCGGCCGACGGGTCTGCGTGGGCCACGCTGCCCGCCACGGTGCCACGGTTACGGATCTGGAAGTGCGAGATCCACGGAAAGGCCAGCGCCAGCAACGGCACTTCCTGCGCCAAGCGCGGGCGGTGTTCCACTGCGGCCTGCGTGACGGCAGCGCCCACTTGCAGCGCGCCGCTGTCGATGCCTGCGGCGGCCAGCGCCTGCGAGCGCGAGACGTCCAGCAGGCGCTTGGGGCGGGCCAGACGCATGTTCAGCACCGCCATCAGCGACTGGCCCCCAGCCAGGATGCGGGCGTCGTCGCCCAGCTCGCCCAGCACGGCGGCGGCTTCATGCGCCGTCTCGACGCGTTGGTAATCAAAGCGGGCGGGTTTCATGGGCGCATCCCCAGCGCTTGCAGCAACCGTCGCCACCAGGGAGTGGACACAGGGCGGGGTGCGTGCACCGCGCCGCTGGCGGCATCCTGTGCGGCGGCTTGCCGCCCCAAGGACTCGAACAACTGGGCCAGCACCACGCGTGCAGCCCCCTCCAGCATGCGGCTGCCTACGGCGGCCACCTTGCCACCTACTTGGGCCTCGTAGTCGTAATGCAGCCGCGTGCCCTCCGGCACCGCTTCCAGCTGCACGCGACCCTGGCCCGCAGCCGTACCCAGTGACGACTGGCCTTCGCCAGCCAGCACCAGGCTGCGGGGTGCGTCCATCTCGGACAGCACGATGCGCGCTTCGTACCGGGCCTTCACCAGTCCGACCCCGACGGTCACATCGGCCCGGTAGGCATGCTCGCCCTCAGGCACGAGCGCGTGGCAGCCGGGGATGACCCGGGCCAGCGCCTGCGGATCCATCAGCACCGCAAACACGCGCTGCGGTGTGGCAGCGATGGTCACCGAGCCCTGGGCCTGCAAGGCGCGGCCACCGGTGCGAGCGCCTGTGCGTGCAGCTGTGGCCGGCGCCAATGGCGCTGAGACTTCGGATGATCCAGCGGGTGCCTCGGGTTCAGGTTCATCGAGCAGGGCCAGCACGCGTGAAGGGGTCAGGGGCAAGCGGATGTCCGTGACCTCGCGCAGGGGCCGCAGCGCGTCGGCCACTGCATTGGCGACCGCCACCGGGGTGCTCATGTTGTTGCCTTCGCCCACGCCCTTGGCGCCCAGGGGCGTGAACGGACTCGGCGTCTCCAGGTGCACGATCACCGGGTCGGGCACTTCACAGGCGGTGGGCACCAGGTAGTCGGCAAATGTGCCGCTTTGAAAGCTGCCGTCGGGTCCGTAGCGGAACTCCTCCATCAGCGCCGCGCCCAGGCCTTGGGCAAACGCGCCACGGATCTGCCCGTCTACCAAAGTGGGATTGAGCAGGCGGCCCGCGTCATGGCCTGTGATGTAGCGGTCGATGCGCACGCGGCCGGTGTCGCGGCAGACCTCCACGCCGCACAGATCGAATACGAAGCCATACGCCGCACTGGTGTTGACGCGGTCGGCTTCGTCGGGTGCCGCCAGCGTCGGCGGCGTCCAGAACGCGGTCTCGCGCAGGCCGAGCAACTCGCCTGCAGGCAGCAGGGCCGGTGCCCAGTGCGGGCTGGCGGCTAGCCGCGCGAAGGGCTGGCGCGTGTCGGGCGCGTCGCCGTTAAAGATGGATCCCTGCGCAAACATCACGCGCTCGGGTGGGCAGTTGAGCGTCGGCGCTGCGATGCGCGCCAGCCGCTCGCGCAGCCGCATGGCGGCCAGATGCACCGTCCCCGCTACCGCGCCGGCAAAGCGGCTGCTGTAGTTGCCAGCGGCCACGCTCCAGGCGTCCTTGCCCGTGTCGAACTCCACGTTCACCGCGATCTGCCCGGGCTGTAGTCCGAGGACATCGGCCACCACCTGCGCGCACACCGTCATATGACCCTGGCCCGCAGGCGCCGAGGCGATGACCACATTGACGCCACCGAGCAAGTCGATACCGACACTGGCGCTGGCGATCGCGCCGTTTTTCGGGCCGGCCTTGGCGCGCTGCTCGCGGGTCAGCGCCGTACTGATGTAGCCCATGTTGGAGATCGAAGGTTCCACCACGGCGGCCACACCGATGCCGTACAGCCGTCCGGCTGCGCGTGCGGCGGCTTGTCGCTCCCACAAGCCGTGTTCCAGCGCAGCGGTCTGCGTTTTGTCGGCCAGCGTGTGGTAGTCGCCGCTGTCCAGGACTGCGCCGGCGGTGGCGGTGTAGGGGAACTGTTCGGCCCGCACAAAGTGACGCCGGCGCAGTGCGATCGGGTCTTCGCCCCGCAAGGCGGCGATGCGGTCCATCAGCCTCTCGAGCGCGTAGTACACCTGCGGACCGCCGAAGCCGCGCACCAGGCCAGTGGGCGTCTTGTTGGTCATCACCACCCGGTTGCGAACCGCCATATTCGGGATGTCATAAGCCCCGGTCAGTGCACCGTGCATCCGATAGAAGGTGGCCGGCTCGGGCGCGCGCAGGTAGGCGCCCACGTCATCGCGTTGGTCCCAGCGCAGTGCGGTGATGCGCCCGCTGGCATCGAGCGCGGCCTCCAGATGCGTCAGTCGGGCGGTGGCCGAGGTGGCGGCCGCCAGGTGTTCGAGCCGATCTTCCACCCACTTGACCGGGGCGCCTGCTTTGCGCGAGGCCAGGCACATCAGTACCGCATAGGGCAGGACCGCCTGTTTCACACCGAAGCTGCCGCCGCTGTCTCGCGGCACGCGGTGCCGCAGTTGGTTAGCAGGCACACCCAGGGCCAGCGCCATCACCGAGTGCAGCGAGAAAGGCCCCATGAAGTTGGACAGCACCTCGTAGGCGTGCCCTCCGTTGGCGTCGGGCTGGTGTTCGGCGATAACCACCCCGCACTCGATGGGCGTGCAGCTATTGCGCGGGTAGTGCACCTCGACGCTGACGGTGCGGTCGGCGCTTGCGAAGGCCTGCTCGGGGTCACCGTAGCGAAAGTGCCGCTCATTGACGATGTTGCTGCCGGCCGCTTCGTGCAGCAAGGGGGCGTCGTCGGCGCAGGCCGCTTCGATCTCCACCACCGCGGGTAAGGCGCGGTAGCGCACGCGCACGGCCTCCAAGGCGTCTTCGGCCAGCTCGCGGCTGTCGGCCACCACCACGGCCACCGGCTCGCCGCTGTAACGCACGCGGTCTACGGCCAGCGCGTGATGGCGTACCGGAACTTTCACGCCCACCAGGAACGGCTGCGCCCAACGCAGCACATCCTCTCCAGTCAGTACGGCTCGCACCCCAGGCAGTGCCAGCGCCGCCGAGCCCTCCACCTCCAGCAACTCGGCGTGGGCATGCGGGCTGCGTACGATGGCCGCGTGCAACGTCCCCGGGGGCGTGCCCAGATCGTCTGCGAACCGCCCGCGCCCGGTCAGGAGCGCCGCGTCCTCCTGCCGAGGCAGGGAGCGGCCCAGATGGGGTTCAGGTGGAGTGGGCTGAGCCTCGATGGCCAGGCCCGGATCACGGTGCACGTGTGGATTCCTGCGTTGTTTCCAGTGAGAACGCAGTGTCCAGACCTCTTCGCGATCCACGAAACGCAACAGTCCGACGAAAGTCCAAATCGTCGGATCAAGGACCGAAAGGTCTGGCGAATGTGATGCCGCGGCGCAGCAAAAGTGAGCGCGTGGGCGCTCGATGTGTCACTCGGGGGTAAGACGCTGCGCCTGCGCACGAATCGCCTCCCGCTTGTCTGGCGTGAGCCGCGCCAGATTGCGCACCTGCATCCCCATGCGCGGATTGCTCGCCAGCAGGGTCTCGTGGCGCATCAAGAAATCCCAATACAGCGTGGTGTAAGGGCAGGCGGTGGGGCCGGTGGCTTGTGCCGGGTCGTAGCGGCAGCCTTTGCAGTGATTGCCCATACGCTGGATGTATTTGCCGCTGGCGATGTAGGGCTTGCTCGCCATCAGGCCGCCGTCGCCGTACTGGCTCATGCCCAGGGTGTTGGGCAGTTCGACCCATTCGACGGCATCGACATACACGCTCAGGTACCACGCATGTGCCTCCTGCGGCTTCACGCCCCGCAGCAGCAGGTACAGACCCGTCACCATCAGCCGCTGAATGTGGTGGGCATAGCCGTGCG